>JACCEA011465770.1_pt1 | contig 315312 bp, 375 predicted proteins | sample 7449851 | NCBI WGS metagenome assembly JACCEA01 (sample SAMN15323453, study PRJNA562643) | freshwater metagenome | isolation source: river surface water | place: USA:Blue River Watershed | collected 2017-08-18
AAAGAATTAAATGTACTGAATATTCCAAATGGACTGAAGAAGATAGAACTAAACAAATAAATGATATGGTTAGATACGTTTCATCATTGTTAAAAGACGCAAAGGTTGAAAGCGTAAATGACCTTCAGGGTATTCCAATCGAATGTTCATTTGATGGGTCGATGTTAAAAGAGTGGAGAATATTAACCGAAGTATTATGATTAAAAGGTTGTTTGCCGAGTTTATTGAATACCGATTTACTGACAGAGTAAATGGAAGACCTGTTAATCTTTACAAAACTAAAGATGGTATGTACTTTCTTGCTCACTCTAAATTCGATTCAATATTTTTTTACACAAAATTAAATTAGAATTTATGACGAATCATAAGGTAAAATTATATAGTGAAATTGAAAATCTAATTATTAAATGGACTATTGATGGAACTAAAACCGCTGGTAGTTTGACAAGAGAAATCATGACACTACTCGAAACTGAAACATGGGAAGAGATTGAAGAAGAATATCACAAAGATGAATATCCTGTTTTCGGTGGACCATTTACAGACGCATTAAAACCATTTGAATGGTTAAAAATATATTATGAATCACCAATTAGAAAAAAATAAAACAAATGATATACGTTTCAATAGACATCGAAACATCTGGTCTTGACCACGAGAAAAATTGTATCTTATCAATAGGTGCAATTATTGAAGACACCGAAAAGAAATTACCTTACGAAGAGTGTCCAAAGTTTAATGCGGTTATACTTCAAAGAGAAATTGTTGGTTCACCACGAGCGTTAACAATGAACAAAGGTTTAATCGCAATGATTGGAGAATACCTCGAAGGCAATGACGAAACTAGATTTAATATGGATACCATCCTTAGTTATTCTTTCTACGAGAAAGAAGATGTGGTAAAAAAGTTCTATGAATTCCTTTGGGTAAATGGATATGCCGAATCCCTACCGAATCAATTATTGGTAACATCGAAAATTGATTCGAACTCAAAACCAATAACATTAAATGTTGCCGGTAAGAACTTTGGAACATTTGATAAATTATTCTTACAACAACTTCCTTGGTGGCAAAAACTTATTAGAACAAGACAGAGGGTTTTAGATCCAGCAATTCTATGTGTTGATTGGGAGAACGATAAGTCTCTACCATCATTAACAACATGTAAAGAAAGAACTAACATAAGTGGTGAAGTTACCCACGATGCACTTGAAGATGCATGGGATGTTATTCAAGTACTTAGAAAATTCTATTAATATTTATAAAATGCCAAACTCGGAAGTAAAAACGTGACAATTTCGGAAGTTGGGCTTAATTAAATTAAAACATGTCAGGAGAAATGGAATGGGGAACATGTTCCCTTTGTAAAAAAGAAGGTCCAATTAACAGGGCCTATTATCACTATGTGATTAAATGTGAATGTCATTCACCAAGTCACTTTGAGATTGTTTATCATTGTAATGAATGTGAACCGGTCGAACCGAAGACAACTAAAATTACACTGAAGACTGAGACTTTGGTGAAACATGATTTCACTGGGTTATAACCAACTAAATGGATGACGGTATACAAAAAAAGAATTGTAATTGTAAGTGGGTACTTTAATCCCTTACATAAAGGTCACATTGAGTACTTTAAAAAATCTAAGGAACAAGGCAACTATCTCATAGTGATTGTTAACTCAGATTATCAAAGAGAGTTAAAGAATTCAAAATCATTTCAAAACCAAGATGAAAGATTATTCATAATCTCACACTTGAATATGGTGGATGAGGTTTTGATATCTATAGACACGGACAGAAGTGTATGTGAAACAATCCGGTTGATTCACCAAAAGTATGGTTCAAGTAATGAAATACTATTTGCAAATGGTGGTGATCAAACAAACGAAAGTGTACCAGAAAAAGTTGTGTGTGATGAGTTAAGTATTAAGATGGTTGATGGTCTTGGTGATAAGATTCAATCATCTAGTTGGTTATTAGGTAATAACTAAGATAGGAATCCATTCCTTTCCAAATACTTAAGACACTCTCTTGAGTATTTTTTTGCGTTCTCATTCGCTTCCACCTCCATAGGATGTTTTTGATATCCGTGTTGTTTAAGTAATCTTAAGTATTCTTTTCTTAGTTTTCTTGGATTGGTTCTATATTGTTTGTAGTGAGTAACTTCATGTAATAAACTATCCACTAATTCATATACATCATCATGATGGTTCAAGAAAATCTCAATCTTTTTAAGTTGTGGGTAATAAGTCGCCATATCCTTTTTATCCTTTTCGGATAAAACGATTTTAAGTTTGTTGTTTTGAGTATGTGGTGGGATGTTGTTCATTCCCCACCAAATAATTCTCTCACAAAGAACATCCATATCACATTTGATTGAATATTTCTTCCTGAATAGTCCTATCATCGCATAGTATAGAACATACCCACAACACCCAAGAATGAGGATTAAGAATAACATTCGACAAAGGTATGTAATATTCTAGTATATTCCAAATCCATATAAGATTTTACCATTTATAAACATAAAAATTTTATATATGTTTAATAAATGGATAAAAAGAAATATAGATTACTTCTATTAGATGAAAGGTGGAAAGAGAAAGCAAAATACATAAGAAAAAGAGATAACCACACGTGTCAGAACTGCGGTAAAACCGACTGTGTTCTTGACGTTCATCACAAAAATTATATAATAGGGAAAAATCCTTGGGAAATTCCATCACGTTATTTGGTAACGTTGTGTCGTTCATGTCACAAAAAGGAACACACGAAGAAAAAAATAAGTGAATTTTTTATAACCCCTGAAGAATTCAGAGAAAAAAGAAAAGAAATTCAAAAACCATACAAAAAAAGAGACAAAAGTAAAAAACGTGATAAAAAATCAACACGTTTTGAAAAAAGAACAGAAAAAATTTGGCGGAATGAAAAAAAAGATATAGTTTTACATTCTAAATCTAAAAGAATGGAAAAAAATATCGAAACCAACAGAAATTGGGAAAGTTTGATTGATAGTATGACTATTGAACAAATTCAATCACCAACCGCAAAAGAAAGAATCTTCGAGAATCAATTTGATTCAGCAAAAAGATTCATCAAAGCCATGATGTCATATAATTCTCCTGAGGAGAATGAGTTCACGTCTAGAAATCATCACTTATTAGTAAGTGCACTCCCACAAAGTGGTAAAACGGGTTTTATGTGTGCAGTTGCAAACATTATCAACACGTTACCAGGTTTAAGAGATTATTTAAAAATCAAATCGGTTTGGTTCATCACTGGTATGAATGATGTTGGTTTACAAAAACAAACCACAGAAAGAATTTTGGACCAAGTAATTGGTGCATCAGATGAGAATGTTGATAGTGGTGTTAACGATAAAGTTAAATCATGTGGTTCGTTCTTCAAAAACTATAGAAACCAAGAGTTGAGATCACCAAGTAAATTGGGAATTGACAAATGTGAATTAAAGAACGCATTAATATTCATTGATGAAGCACACTATGGAACAAGTGAACAATCTATTCTTCAAAAATTCTTTAGTTATCATAACTTAGATTTTAAGAATAGAGTTGATTTGAGAAGTAAAGATATCTATATCACATCAATCTCGGCAACGAATACATCTGAAATATTCTCTGACTTAGCAGATTCCAAACAACACATCATTTTAGAACCAGCTAAGAAATATTATGGAGCAGAAGAATTTCTAAACAACGGACAAGTGTTTGATGCTGTTACCGCTGACTTTAAGAAAGATAAGAAGACTGGTGTTGAACCTATTGTAGATTATATTAAGACGGCTTACAATGATATGTGTAAGTTTGCCTATGAAGAGATTAGACCTAGATTTAATCCTGAGACAGGTGAAAGAGATTATACACCAAGAGGTTGTGTATTCATCAGAGCATCTAAGAAAGTTGATAGTACAATTAAGAAGAACGAATGGATTTCAGAAAAGTTTGATGTGATTTTAATTGACACATCTACTTCAAAGAAAGTAAACTACGAATCGGTATTCACCAACTTTCAAGTGATGTTGAATGCACCGAATCAGAAACCAGTTATCTTCTTGGTTAAAGGTGGATACAGAGCAGGGATTACTAAACACCCACAAATTAAAGACTATACCTTTATGGTTTACGATAGGTCAGCAAGTGTTCTATCTACCATCCAAGGTTTGATGGGACGTATGTGTGGTGTTAGAGAAGATTGGGGTATTGCCAAGTGGACTAAATTCTATGTTAACAAAGAACATGTTGTTCAATATGTTAGATGGAATATGGCACACTTCGATAGAGAGAATGTGCCGGGTAAACCAACATGGGTTTCATCAACTCAGATGACACAAAAACAAATTTTAGATAGAATCACATCACCAGATTTTGATAAGGATTCACATACACAGTTTGGTAGTGAGGTTATTGAGGATGGTATTATTCTTAAGGATTTAACTGACCAACAGATTCTAACCATATATGATATTTGGAAGAACACTCGTAGTAAAGCGACCAACGAAGATGTTGATAGAAATACCGAGACTCGTTTAACCTTAGAGGATAAAATTTTAAAACCATTGGGGTTAGATAAAGAGTACGATTTTATTGCTGAGGTTTACTTGGCACCAGGTGGTTTTAGTAATGGTGTTGGTATCGACGGCACTATTGGTAAGAACTATTCTGATAAAGGTAAGAACGTTTGGTGGGAGTCACAAGGTGTGGGTGGTATCAGAGAACATGGTCACAACCACTTCCAATATGTATTTGGTAGAGATATGGATTCAAATGTGGATGAAGGAAAGATTGCGGTCCACGTTGTTATGAATGATGCCACCAAACAACTAAGACTTATCAAAAGAAGATTAGTTGTCAAGTATGTTGTTTACAATCAAGACAAGTGGTACACACAAAGTAAGGATACAACTTTAATTGAAGATGTTTTGAGATAATTTGGTTTTTAAACAATAATTCGTTATATTATACTTGATGGAAACGAATATTGTATATAACGAAGATTGTTTAATAACAATGGAAAAAATGGAGGAGAAGTCGGTTAATATTATACTGACCTCTCCTCCTTATAATATGACCAAACGTAAGGGTGGATATGCGGACAAACAACCCAGATACGATGTTTATGTCGATTGGAAGGATGAACAGGAGTATCTTGATTGGACAACAAACATATTCAAATCCTTTGATAGGGTCTTAAAAGAAAACGGGGTTATCCTTTATAACTTCAGTTACTCTACGGAGAATCCTTCTCTACCTTATAAGGTGATGTGTTCTGTAATGAACAACACATCTTTCACCTTAGCTGATACCATAGTTTGGAAGAAGAGTAATTCAGTACCACATCCAGCTTCATATAACCGTTTAAACAGGTGTTATGAGTTCATATTTGTCATTTGTAGACAAAGTGAGTTAACTACCTTCCAATGTAATAAGAAGGTTGTTAAGGTATCGGCAAAGAATCAGAAGTACTATGAGATTGTGGATAACATGATATCCGCTAAGAACAATGATGGTAGTAATCCTCATAACAAGGCAACCTTCTCCACTGATATGTGTAATCAACTTCTTAAGATATATGCAAAAGAGGGTGATTTAGTTTATGATCCATTCATCGGTACGGGAACCACTGCAATATCGTGTGTTCATAACAAGTTAAACTACATCGGTTCTGAGATTTCTAAAAATCAAGTGGACTATTTCAAAGAGTGGTTAAACAGATGTCAACACACGTTGTTCGGTTTTATGTTATGAAAGATTTTAAATTATTATCGGGGTTAGATGGAGAACCCATAGAGATAGATGACTACAACGGTCCAAGTTGGATATTTTGTAGAGAGGAATACATTGACCCACATGTTTACTATGTGGTTGTCGAATACCACAATGGGATTAGGTCTTTCCTAAGTCAGTTCCCGAATCATCATGTGGTATCGATATTGTCCATTACAGGACCAAACGGGAGGTTTCATAATGATGAAACCAACTACGATGATGGTTGGGGTTTTGATATTACCAGTGACCTGATAAGGGTGGAATGGTTAAGATTCAGAAACTAATTATCTCTTCTTTCTGGCCACGTTTCTCTTATGAGTTTTAACACTGGTCATCTTACCACTCTTGGACACTCTATTGTGTTTGTAGATTGTTTTGATTTTAACTTTAGCCATAACTATTTTATTTTAAATACAAAGATAATCAATATTTCGTTATATGACACAAACCGCCAAAGAATTTATTGAGAAGATGACATCTGAAAATGAGAGTGTCACCGTAGAAGGGTTGATGATTGAGTTTGCCAAGATGCACGTGGAAGAGGCACTTAAATCGGCACATCACGCCGCTGTATGGGAATTAGATGGTAGAGCGTGGGATAGGGTGTACAATAGAAGATTCCTATTACAATGTTATCCTGAGAGTAAGATTATGTAGTTACCACTTCTTCGTCCACCTTTTCCTTCTTTTCATAGGAGGTAACTGAGGGTAATCCACTGTATTGACATATTGTATTGTCTTCAACGATTAATTTTTCGTCTTTGTCGAAGTATACACCATCTGTGTGCATATCCGCGAGGGGTCTATATGATATTCCTTTCATGATGTAAAGATAGGAATTATTAATGATAAATAATAATATTTATGTATATGGGAAAGAGATTCACAATCACAGAAGAAGAAAAGAAAGATATACGTGGTATATACGAACAACTAACCAAAGCTCTTGTGAAGGGTGCAATTGGTAGTCTTGATGATATCATAAAGAAATTCACCTATTTCGAAACGGCACAAGGTTCAAAGTATATTAGAAATGAACACGGACAATTAAGAAGATGGAAATCAAACCACGCCAATACAGGTGGTGAGGATATGGGTTTACACGGATGGAGTGCACAATCTGTATTTGTCCCCCAAACTTATTCTAATCAAGCCAACTCCCTACAACATCTAATCGGTAAAGGATATAAAACAGCACTCTCCAAGAACGCCGATGGTAAAATGGTTATCATGGTTGCTGACAATGGAAAGTGGAGACCAGCAACTTGGAATGACGCGTTCCCCGTATATGTAAAATCTAACCCACAGTATAAAGATAAGGTATTAGGATTTGAATATTCTAAAGAACCTAAGATGGGATATAGTGTAGTAGATTTTGATTTGAAACCTAATAGTACGGAGATTAAAAGTTATCACTTTGGTAGTCCTGTAAGTAAGATAGAACAACAAATACCTAAGGAAGAAGTAAGTAGATTCTTCCCATCTCAGAAATAACATAAGAACCAAATGAGAATTCAGTTAACAAATAATCAATATAGAAATCTTCAGGAGGCGTTAGGTGATGATATTCCTGACTACATGAAGGATATAATTCAGAAGAGATACAAGGGTGACTACTTAACCAGGGATATTCCACAACACACGGATAAGATTCCGAATGTGAAGATGGAGGTAAAGAATGATGAGGTTGTGGAGTTCGCGTCTAATCAATTACTTAAATCGATGACCAGTAAGTTGGTGGATCAGTTGAGGAAGTCAGAGATATGGATACAGTATAATAGTAATCCGGGTGGGTATTCATTTGTTCCGGGTCCACTTAAACTTATTATGGGGGCATCGATTCCGAGTATGAACAAAATTTTACCATTAACGAATGAAGATACGTCAAGTGCCAGTGCACTTTTAAAGTATACTTGGTTTTATTCTAAGGAGTTTAGATTACCTGATAGTAGATTAAATGATGATTCCACCTTAAAGGGTAATCCTGAGGAACGTAAATCATGGGATAACACAATTGACACGGATAACATTAAATGGTCAAACAATAAGACGGGTATATCCAGTTTCTTAACCACAATCAAGAGGGTATTTCCACAGACATTTGGGAATTTGGATGTAGAGAAGATAATCAGGGATAAACACTTTGTTGGATTAAGGGAACCGATTATAAACTACCAACAAAACGTAAAGAAAATCGGGGAGTATCCTTTATATCTATACATCACGGACAAACCTGATGATAAGTTAAGGATGTCGGTATCTCAGTTCTATGATTCATGTCAAAACATATATACCGGTGGTGAACAGGGAACAGAATACAATAAGAAACTATTATCCAATGTATTTGACAAGAACTCTAAGGTTGCGTATCTAATATATAATAAACCCTATAAGGATACAAGGGGTAATGAACATCCATTTACCTCCATTGCAAGGTGTATTCTAAGAGTAAACAAAGACGGGGGTGTAATGTTCGATAAAGTATATCCAACTAATTTAGAAAGAATATTTTATAGTATTATTACAGAGAATACAGGAATAGAGAATGTAGGTGAAACTGAAGATGTATATGATTATGAAGGTGTAGATGGACTACCCGCACCTTATATGGATAAGTATAAACTAAGAACAACAGGATTAAATCAAAGGGAGAAGATTAACGCACTATCAAAACGATTAAAAATAGACCCATCAACAATTACCGCAAAGGATGATGAAACATTTGAAGTGGTAGATAGAACTGAACGTGGTACCAAATATAAACTTGAGAGATGGAAAGTTGTACCAGTAGAAGACGCACTTGAAAGAGCATCGGACTCTATGAGAGTTAACTTCTTGGATATCTTTGGTGACTACAGTGTAGAAGAAGTAATAAATGGTATTATAGATGGATGGGAGTTACTTCAGGTTCTCGATTTAGAAGAAGAGTATTATTCATATTTTAACTCAGCACATCAGGATGGTGAGGATACAACTATATACGAATTCTTAAGTGAGGTTTATAATGTAAATAATGTTTATGATATAGATGAAATCTTAACAAAGAATAAAATAAATTCAGTTGAATGGTTCTCAGGAAACATAGATATGGATGAGATAATTGAAAGGTACGATAGTGAGGGTCATTTCATCGGTTCTACCCTTAATTGGAATCATGATGAGGCGTATGTAGGAATTGACTATGTATACTATAGAGAATATTACGAGTGGTAAATTAATATAATCCCCCTGAAGTTACAACCCATTGATAACAATGGGTTTTTTTATGTCTATATAATTTTTGGTATATTCTAAAACATTCTTATCTTTGTGGTATGAATATACAAGACTATCTCAGTAAAGAACAATACGACCTAAAGGATTCTTGGTCAGGTAAACCTGTTGCTAAGGTTAGATATGTAATTAACATGCCGTCTGAACTCTTTAATGAGAATAGACATAAGATGGTATGTGTCACGGTAGGTATGTGGGCGTATATAGATAAACTCGTTACAAGGGAAGAATGTATAGAACTATATGGTCCCATTACTGAAGAAGTCTATGGTCCACGAGGTGGATGGAAGTCTGTAACCTTCGGGAGTACTAAGTTTATTTCAGAACATCTTAAACCCCATAACAAGTAATATTTTCCCCTGAAGGGCCGACCGTAGGGAGGCCCGTTAACACGGTTCAGTCCCCTTCGGGTTGACCCGATATACCTAATGGGTTCCAGAATATAGTGTTTTGGAACCCTTATTTTTTTCCGTCTAATTACCCTAAAAACACCACAAAAATAGGGTGTCATTCTGTCCCATTTTATCGTGATCAAAATATATATAGACTTTTTGTCAGATCGACCTAAAATTCCACATACCATATACACCAGCCACATTTAGGGGATAAAGTGGGAGAAAGTGTTAATTAGTGGGGGATTGTCCCTCGTCCGAATCACGACCCACTTTTAAAAAATATCCAGATTATATCGTTATAATGTCATACAGTATACATGTAATACAATTATATTATATACATATATATTAGTTATTCTTTTATACGGGCCTCACTTCGTTCGGCCCTTCAGGGTGTCATAGTGGTCCATACTATACGTCATACATAAGGGACCCCTCACGGGATGAAGGGGACCTTCGGTCCCCGATTGCCGAACAACATTAGTAATACACCATACTATGATTTTGTCTGGCAACGGGATGAAGGGCCGACGAAGTCGGCCCGTAATAATAGTTGTTTAAACAACCATATGTCATACATTAAGACTGGCTCGGGCCAGTCATTATAATCGGTGTACCAACATTCATTGTCATACAAATATGACTGGCTTCGGGCCGGTCTTTATGTTTATATTCTGTTTAAGTAAAAGGGGATATGGTTAAACAAAAAAAGGTCCCCCTTTCGAGAGACCTTAAATCACGTGGTGTAAGTATAATTAGATTACTTACCGCCAAGGAGTTCTTTGCGGAACGCGTAAGCCTTCTTCTTAGAAGAGAAGTTCTTAGAGTACCTTGTTCCGTTCACACTAGCACGAACACGGTATGAGAACCCGTCGAAGTAGATGTTGTTAGAAACCGGTACATAAGTTGTTACCGCAGTTTTACGAGCCGTACTCTTAGTACGTGTCGTCTTCATGGTTTTTGTAGTTGACATATATTATTAGTTTATATAAAAAGTATAAACTTAATATCCCATAAAAAAAAATATTCGGCAACTTTTTTTTGGTATTACACACGGGGTTGTAATACACGTCTTTGGGCCGGTCATAATTGACACGGTCCGGGGGACCTACAAACTGTAGAGGTCGAACTCCTTGGTTCCCGTTCTACTACGGTTCTCTTCCACCAACTTTCTAAGGTTGTCTCTGAACTCCATACCTACGGGTATACCTGTCAACTCTATTTCGCTGACGTATTTGTCTGAGGTAATAATCCTTAGGTTGGATATTCCCACGAGTCTATATAAAAATGGTTCGTGGAGGTTTATGGCCTTAATCCTATATAAAAGTATTTCGTCCGTGGTTACTGTGAAGACTCCTCTTCGATATATAATCATATCGTTGTAGAATTCGTAGGTGGTATAATGAGTCTCAATCATTTTCCATATGGGAATGATTAAAGTTAAACCACTGGTGAATGGGGCTACACCCACACCAAATATAATGTATCCCAAGTTAATCCATTGGGACGGTCGTAATGTTCTTAACATGTTCTATTGTTTTGAGCCAGTCATAATCCTTACTGTATGATCAGATCGGTGAACTGATTGGGCCGGTCATAATTCAATGGTCCAGAGACCTGAGGTAATCGTCGAGCTGTTCTTTTGTGCAATATCTCTCCTTCCACTTATTGTACATATAAATGTGGTACCTGTGGATTTGACGTGGGTGAGTCATGACATATAATACCACGTACTCCCATTTAAATTCGATGTAATCTAATATCTTTTTCATAGGTTTATGTTTTGGGCCGGTCATAATCCGGCCGGTGATCTGAATGATTCCAAGTTGTTAATTGAAATGTCTTGCTGTTATTTTGATGATTACACTGTCAAGTATACCATCCTCATTAAACTTACCGTAAACGGGATAGGTACCATCCCCTATAGTGGTAGACAGGACGACACCGGTTCCAACACCCAGCTCACCAAAACCATTCAAACACGTGGTCTGTGCACATGCATTATAACTGAATGGGTTCTTATAAGTGAACTCCTCAACCTGTTCCCAACGACCAGTCCTATTCAATTGATTCATTGTTTGTCCGTCGTACTTCTCTATAGGAGATTCATAATTATTAAAGTCGACGCGGTACTGAAGGGTGTCCCCTGTATCGACATTCCTATAAATCCTAACGTCTTCGAAATCTTCTTTTTTCCATTCCGTATCAATATAACCAGGATCACATATGATAAGATTTCCTGAGTCAACCCCTACGGTCCCCATGTATACTTCTTTTTTCTTTTTCATGTTAAAAGTTATTATGGATTAATATTTCTTTTTCGTCTACACTCTCAAGATTGAAGTCGTCGTAGAATTCCTTCAGGATGTCGAGCTTACCCTGAATAATGTATACATCCTCAGGTGTATTACATACAACGGATTCCCTCTCGAGTTTCTTAATCTTCTCCTTGACCCACATCTTTAAAATAAAACTGTTTGTCATACAAGCTCAGTGTTTAATACAAATGAATATTGTTTCTTCTCCACCACATACTCGAACAGGGATATTAAATCTTCAGTAGGGACCTTTTGATATGGAACAACTGTGTTGTGGTTCTCCCTTAAGAGTAGACCGGTTTCACAACAGATACTTGCAACAATTGTATCCTTCGTATAGAAGATATCATTCAGCTGTAATACACCATTACTACTGTTACCCCTGACATTATTCTTACTTGTGGCTTCTTGGACCAAGCTCCTGTGGAGGTTATCCCTTAACCTCCCAATCTTATTGAGCATCTCGTTATGTTGAATAATATTCATAGATGTAAAATTATAATACTTTTTGAATATTCCAAAAAAAATCTAGTATATTTTTAGAGCCAGTCATAATTCCACCCGGTCCCTGATCAGATCAGGTTCTTGTACTCGTGTTGATTGTTATCGATTTCTACATCCATAGCCTTAGATAACTTATCGATTGCTTTGGACATAAACTCTTTGTTCTTCACAAGGATGTTTAAATCCTCACCCCAAAACTCCGACTTATCTACAATCACTCTAATGTCCTTCGTCGTCATTCCCTTTCTGTAGAATGGATAACGAGCGTATAGATACTCACGAACCAACGATAGTTTTATAAGGTCGGTCTGGCCAGTCATCATTGACTCCTTCGCTCTGATCTGCAAAATCGTCTCCTCAAGTTTCGCCAGCTTATTGAACAGGTTCTTGTTCGAGCCGGTCATATTCTCATAATCCCTCCTCAGGTTCTTGAGACTCTTGGACTTCGGATCAATATTATTAACGAATTCATCATACTTACTAATCTCCTTAGAGGTACCTACCATTTCAGCAAATACTCCTTCAGTCAACTTGTTTACTCTACCCATGTTATATAATTTTAAAATTTAGTTACAAATAGTTTGTGGTCCACAGTGGCAATTTGGCCATATGAACAATTGTCGACGTTATCTCCTTCGTCCGAGGACCAATAAGGATTAACTCTCGGGTTATATCTCACCCGTGGATGACCTTCAGTGTCATACGCAATGAATGTGTCTTCCTTAATATTAATGGAGTCACAAAGAATCCATGCACACACTGTCTTGTGTGAGCCAGTCAAAATCTTTTCAGCAGTCTTCCTGTGGTTCTTCAGGGTACACGTATGCATAACCAACTGTGTAGTGGTTGGGTCACAGTATACTACAGTCCCATCAGGGTGTTGGACCTTCCACTTCATATAGTTGGGTCCCCTGCTTAAGTTAAAACGCACTTTTATACTTTTCATAATGCAAAGTTAAAACAAGGATACCATTTTACCAAATGATATCCCTGTTATTTTATTATATTAAAAACCTCCTGTTACACAGATTCTTCTATCAGGAGTTCCATCCCACGATACCTCTAAACCATTCTCACGTAATACATTACAAATGAGATTACCATCACCTGACCAAGCGAGATATAGGCTACCACCCTCTTTATAAGATTGGTAATCCTGATTGTGGTAGAACACAGCTTTATCCCCTTTGTCCTCGGGAACTTCAGCCCATCCACAGCTTTGACAACAGGTGAAGTTTTGTCTTGCAAAATATCCGTGTTTACGGAGTTCCTTAAATGCCTTGGTTACATTGGTTTGTGACATGTGTTTTAATTTAAAGTGATTGAATTAGTTTCTTTCTTTTCTCGATGTACTGAGCCAGTCTTTTTGTGAAGCTTTCCGCTGCTGTCTTACTCTTGAAGTAAAACCACGACTGACAATATTCCGAATCGTCTTCACAACTTTCGGTTAAGACCTTATTCTCTTTGAGTCGGTCAACAACATCATAGTTAGATTCACAATTGTCGAAACTTTCAAGAGAACGAAGGTCAGCGGACACGGTCCACTTCTTGACGATGTCACATTTGTAGGGTTTGAGTTTATCCACAGTAAACATAAAATGGATTTTAATTTGTTACGGTTTGTTTACCAAATAATTTTTCCTTGAACTCCTGACGTTCATCGTTCCAATCATTAAATCCTTGGGACTTCCAACTTTCATAGTAATCTTCTTTCCACCAAGGGTCATCACATAGAGCCTCGATTACTTTAAATGAGATGTCTTCGTAATCGTTTGCCTCCACGTACAGATTTACTTTTTCATCCTGTACAAATTTTCCTTCATCACCGTAGTCACCAGCAATGACAATTGAATCACCAGCCCAACTACCTACTAATGGATTCTCACTCCTAAGGTCACCACCTCCACGACCATTTCCGTCAGCTAACAAAATTGCTAGACCTTGCATGATAGACATTCTGTCGGATGAAAACTCCATCAACTTTGCACCTGAACCAAATGAGTGTGGGTTCATTACTTGTTTCTTTGTGGTGTTAACCACTTTATAATATTGTCCCATAGTGTTTGATGTTCAGTAAACCTGTTCCCGTTTTATGTGTTTTGTCATACAAAGATATAACATTTATATTCTTCCACCAAATATTTTTGAAACTTTTTTTAAAATATTTTTTCAGGATGATCCCTGTGCCGGCGACAGTCAAATTTGAATGGCCCGAGCCAGTCATAATCGGGGATCTGATCAGCGCAAAGATCATTGAGTATAAAAAAAACCCCTTACGGGGTTTGTATTACGAAGCTATTCGTTTGGTCTAACTTCTTTCGGACTTGTTTAAATTTTAAACCGACAATAACATCTCGTTCATCCCGATACCTCATGTCGTATAAATCTCCGTTGATAACCGTCCTTCCCCAAAACTTGTCGGGTACTTGTTTGAAGACAACAGCAACTCTCACGTTATTATTTAACATCGATATACAATCCTGTAGATTAGAACCACTAAAAGAAAAAGTCACATCGTAGTTCTTATACTTCTTAACAAGTTCAACTCTCTTCGGAACTTTGGTATAGTCGTAGAATTGAACCATTGGAAATATCTGTAGGATATTTTGTTTTTCTCCTTTGTAGTCAAGATAAAAAGATTCAGGAGAAATGTCAGACGTATTATTCAAACGTACGCTGAAATGATAACCCAACTTCTCAGCTTTCTTTTTAGCTAAGTAGATTTCATCAACTAGCCATTGCATAAAGAATTGACGATGTTCAAAGAATAGTTTCGTCTTCTTTATACGTGACTTGTTAATCGTGTTTTCTTTAACATCCATTTTGTTACGACCCGATTCATTCAAACATAGTTTTGTACATTCCTTGGTCCTCATTGGGCAAACTTCGTAGCCACTCATTTTTGCGGGTGCCAGGTACAGTGTGTATACAAGTTCATCATACTTGTATGCCTTTTCATGTTTGGTGGAGTTGTTAACCATACCTAAGTATGATAACCCCGTGATCTTTTTTGCTTGTGCGATTGATTTGTATTCCATATGTTTTTGTGTTTGATACAAAGATATAACAGTTATATCATTCCACCAAATATTTTTTAAACTTTTTTTTGGGCCGGTCATAATCCGACCAGTGATCTGCGCATGATCTGCCTGGTCTTTGCGCATAGTTGCGCAGATCATGCTGTCTTCTAGCCCTCGAATTTGAATGGCCCGTAATACATTGAGCCGGTCATAATCCGTCAGGGCCCCTGATGGAAAATCTGTGGACATAAAAAAACCCCAACATTTCTGTCGGGGTTCGGGGGAAACACAAAACACATATTAACTCTCTAACACTAACAATTCTCTGTATTCTTCTTCGGTAAGGTGTCTTGTAGAACCGATTACTGATTTGTCATTCTTCTTAATAAGAACACAATCACCCTGTCTGATTAACTTCTCTATTCCGCCCTTCTCAATGTTGGTTTGAATAGTCCAAGCGATAGCTTGTATAGGTGTAATCATTTTACCATAGTCCTCACTACTAGTTGTCCAACCACGATAGTTTGGACTTGTTTGATAAACACTCGTAGCGTCTACCCATATAAGATACTCTCTGTCCGTTGAAGTGTCCTTACATTGAACATAATGAAAGTTCCTATTCTCTCTATCTGTCAGTCCAAGAGTTTTACCACTTACCTCGAACAACTTATAGGTGTCCTCGAAGTTAATAGTTTCCAACTCACCATCTGGTTTAACAAATGTAGTTCTCTTTTTGATTGTTTCTGAGCCAATCATTTTTGGTTCAATTTCCTTCACCAAATTTTCAAGTCCAAGACAACCAATTGCAATTCTTCTTTGTTCAATGTTACCGAACTCCGAAGCGATTTCTTTGAAAGTAACTGGTTCAATGTCGTCCCATAATTCTGGTTGGTTAAACCATTTAGGACATTCCTCATACTTCGCCTTCAATAATTTACAACCAATGTTGTAACTAAACTCTGTGTTATTAATAATAATTTTCATTTCTTTTAGTTTTTAAGGTTAGTCATAACTTTCTTCTGTGTAATAAAATCTTGAACTGACATTAACAAGAAGTTTACCATCTTCAAATTCAATATCACTTTCAAAACTTCTACTTTCATCTTGTTCCTCACCCTTACCATCAATTTCAGTTTCTTCCGCCTCATCTTTAATTCTTTCCAACAATTCATTAAGTAATACTTCTTCTTCATCACTTAATAAACAATCATCTTTGTAATTGATGTTTGTATCTCTATCCCATGGACTACTATTGAAATTTGAAAGTTTACCTAATACTTCCTTTTCTTTCTCACTCACTTCCACATAAAGTTCACCTGTGAAAGTTTCTTCCCACTCAGCTTCAGCTTGTTTGTCATACACGAAAATTCCACCATTCTCATCTTCATCATCTTCTTCCAATGTAATTTCTACTTGACCAAACTCACCCATATAATGTCCGTCTGATACTTCATAGAAATCTACTTCTTTATAGACATTATCTTCAAAGTAATCGGTTAGTTCATCACAAATTACTACTTTGTCATCTTTGTCATACAAAGTAAAGTCGGTTTCGTTCATACTATCACCGCCACAACTGAACTCTAAAACACATCTACTTATGTTGAGTTCTTTCCAAAGTTTAATTTCAGTTTGCATGGATTTTTTCATTTAATTGTTTTACAATAAGTTTTCCTTCTTCGGTTTCTAATTCTTTAACTCCGTTACACATCCAGGGTTGTACTTGTAGGTGTTGTAAGTAGTCTTGTGGTGTTGGAACGAACTTCATACGAAAGTCCTCAGCGATATGTAACATCGCAATATCCACCACATCTACACTCTTACCATCACTATTAGTAATGTTGTACCCAAAGATTTTTGGAACGATAGTATAAGCGAACCAAGTGTTGTGGGTAAGTAATCTTGAACTATTATTATTCATAGTAGCCTTCGGACTATCTATTAGTTCGTGAATTGGTAAGTAGTCCTCTACTTTTCCACCCCATCTTTTGACAGATGATTTTGAATGTATTAACGGATTTGCCATATTAGTCCCAAATTCGGGTGATTTTTTCGTTAAACGGATTGTACTCAACTTGTTTACCCATTACCCATTGACCACTTTCTACTTTAAGTGTCTGGTGTTCACCGAAACTTCCGTTAGGGTGTTCGTGTTTCAATAAACTTTCTTCCATCACATCTACTTGTGTGAAGTCAGTTTCGTTACCTACGGCAAACTTTCCATAGAGTGTGTGTTGGTGAACTCCCTCACCAACCAACAGAGTGTGTTTTGTTTTCTTTTCCATTTTTTTAAGTTTTGTTTAGACAAAGGTATAATTTTATTTTTATTCCACAAAATTTTATTTAATTATTTTTTATTTTTTTTCACCCTGATCCAGCCCGGATCCGTCTCGATAATGAATGGCTCGGGCCGGTCATAATTCGACCAGTGATCTGCACATGATCATTCTTAAATGTGCGCAGTAAAATGTCTTAAATGTGCGCAATGAAAAACCCCACGAAAAATCGTGGGGTCTTAGAAACAAAACTTACTAACCCATGAACAAACTTACATATATAACAAGGGAACTACTTTTTTGTTATAACGTCAAACAAATTTTTATAGTTGCGGTCTATCAACTCTTGTTGTGATTTCAGAACTTCCTCTAAAGATTTCATCTTTCCGTTTAGTTCCCAGTTCTTTTTATTGGTAGAAGTCCACCTCTCCCAATTTTTTCTGTCATCACTTAACTTGATTCTAACATACATCTTTTTAGACTTGTCAATCAAATTGATACTATCTGCTTCCATATTTACTATGTTTTGATTTGTGGTGCAAAGGTAATACGAAATATCATCACAAACAACAAAAATATTTTTTTTGTGTAGTTTTTTTGTAAAAAGGTTAAACAAACTTGAGCCAGTCATATTGTGCATCTTGGATTCCTGAACCACATCTTCTTGTAATACAATAAAAAAGGGGTACCCAAATGGGTAACCCCTTCCATTCTATGTACTAACCAGAACCTAGAACCTCAAATTAACTTTATCACTTCTACGATAGTTGTAGATGTCCTCAATCATTTCCACATATTGTTCCACCGTTCCACAAGCTACCAACATGTTTGGTCTTAACTTCACTTTGTGTAAGAACTCCTCAAATATAAACTCGGGTTTATTCGAGATGATTTTGATAAAGGCTCTAACGAAGATTGACTTATTGTAATACTTCTCAAAGTAAGGTTTGATTTCCAAGATGTAGTTCGCCCACTCTCTACCTTTTTTCTCACTTTTAATTGTGTAGTTACCACTTTCAAATGTATCACGTTTGATTGACGACATACTATTATTTAAGAACATCGCGACTTCCGTGTACTTGAACATTGGATAATCTTTCACAAACTTATCGAATGTGATGTAGTTTTGATTTCCACGAACAACAAACTTATGTAAGTGGTCGAATGGTGACCAGTTTCTTTGGTTTGTGTTCATCAATGTCATCTCATCTACACCCGCACCCTTTGTTACTTTGTAACGAATAGGGGCTCCAACCGCCATAGCGGCTTTAACTCTGTGTTGTCCGTCAATAACATCACCACTACCATTAATAGTAACTACTGATGTAGACAACCAACCGATTTCTTTCATACTTGATGAAAGTTTCTTAACGTGATTTGTGTTTACAACACGATTGTCATCACGAAACTTAAAGATTGAATAATCTTTTGTTTCACGGATTTCTCCTACCAATTTACCTGTTTGAATCTTGTTCATAACAAATTTTGTTCAGTAAACCTGTCCCCGTTCTGGTTAATAAATGAATAATTTTTGTTTCTTATACAAAGGTATAATAAGTTTACCTTTCCACCAAATTTTTTTATATATTTTTTTAATTTTTTTTAAAACCCCTTATTTCATTACGATTTAAAAGATTTTAGTACAAAACAACTTTAAAGTTGTTTCTGATACAAAGATATAAAACTATTTTGATTCCAAACAAAATTATTTTATTTTTTTTTTCACCGTGATCTGATCTGATCATCGACTGAAATTTGAATGGCCCGAGCCGGTCATAATCCGACAGGTGGATCCAGGCGAAAACTGTGGACATAAAAAAACCTCGACTAATCGAGGGTTCATTTTATTTTATGTGTTTGTTAAAAATGTCTAATAGTAATTTCTTAAAGTCCCATACTCTTGGGTCGTAATCAAATTGATACTTACCTTTTATTTCGTGGTCATTATCATTTTCATAATCATCACATTCCTCGAAATTGGATTCGATTTTATTTTGGTGGTGTACATAAGGTTTACCATCGATTATTTGTAAACACAATACTTGTCTTAATCCGTGATACATTGTTAGTCCCTTAGCCTTTGGTAATATCATCAAGTGATAATACATTTCAAGAAATTCAAAAAGGTCTCTCTGTAACTTTTTACCACCCTTCTCAAATGAGTGATAAAATAAATCGGCATTCTCTGTTTCTTCTTGTTCGTAGTAAACTTCCCATTCCCAATATTTTTGTTTTGTTGGATTCTTGGGATTAACCATACACATAAAGGTAAGGTTGTTCACATCTTTAAATGTTTTAATTTTCATATTATTTTGTTTTAGGTCTTCTATAAACTTCATGTATTCCCTTCATTGTTTTCTCTTTAAGTTTAGGGTATTGTGTTAATTGTTTTTTTAACTTCTTAATCCCCCTTTCAATTTTAGTATGTCTATTAGACATCATAATAACTAAAACATTTTCTCTATCAATAGTATCACCATCGCCCCAATCATCATCACCCACAATTTCAAGGTACTCATCAATACCAACATTAATTTCTTTATCGGTGTAATAATTTGTCATTTCACCTTTACCATAAAACATTTTAACATAATCAAAAAAATTGTTTCTGTCTTTCTTGTTTAATTTCATAGTGGTTTAATTTAGAATACAAAGATAATGATTATACTTTTATACAACCAAATAATTTTTGTTAACGACTTGTTAAAGAATTTCTCACCGTGATCAACATGAAAATATGAGTGGCCCGTAATACATTGAGCCGGTCATAATCCACCATCTCAGAACAGCGTCGGAAAATCTTGGGCAAAAAGAAAGGGGACGAAAAATCGTCCCCCACTTAAACAAACACTAAACACTTAATGAACACTACTAAAATATAAGTAATGTTTTTTACATAGTCAAGTGGACTAACTCATTTTCCATTTCCTCGACATCAAAAATTATTTCACCATTATCATCGGTGGTGAAGTAAACTCCTATATTGATAATTAAATCCGATAGAAGGTCAGGTCGATACATCTTAACATCAGACAATTTCGCAGGTACCACTTCACTATAGTAACTCATACCCCACATATCAGTTCTAAAATCTCCATCACTAAAGGTCTGTATTACAACTCCAATCTCGGGCCGGTCAGAATCCTCACCCTCGTTCTTCTTCAGTAACACATCTCCTAATTGGTATGTATTACTAGGTTCGTTCTCATAGTCGAACAAACGATATTTGTTGTGGTCTTTAACTCTTAACATGGTTTTATGGTTTTAATTATCTAAACATGATACAAAACAATAGTTTTCCAATTCGTCCAAAGAAATTCTTCCGTATTCAGTTGAACTATAATACCCTTGTTGTCTATATCGTTCCTTCCACTTCTCAAAACTCTCTCTCATTTTTTCACTACTTGAATAATGTGGAACTCCGAACTCAATCGTAAATCCATCGGGAGATAGTATTCTCCATTTTTTACTTACTTTTTTCTTACTCATATCAATTTATTTTTTACAAATATAACAAATTTTTCTTTATACTAAGACAAGTTATTTTTATTTTTATAATTTTTAACATCTAACAAATGTTCCACCAACATTTTATCGTCTTCACTCAAACAACTATACCAATGTTTGGAACAATTTTCTAAATGTATTCCACTATTAATATCCATGTGACCATTTTCGTACATGGCGTAAGTGATTAAGGTTTGGTCATCAATAGCCGTAACTACCGATTCTAAAACGATTATCATAGGTCATTCTTTTATTAGGGTTTGTGAATACTCTACTTTAATAATTGTGTCCATATGTTGTGAACCACTATAACGATTTTGTTTATGTGTTTCTACAACTGAATGTCCACCGATTGGTTTCCACCCTTCTTCCATTAATTCCTTAACCTTTGAAGTTAGTCCTTCGGGATAAGTTGATGATACGATTTTGTAGTCCATATGTTTTTATGTTTTGTTTACACAAAGATATAATTTTATTTTCATTCCAACAAAATTTATTTTAATTTTTTTTGTTAAAGTTTTCACAATAGATCGGTGTCGGAAAAATATGAGTGGCCCGTAATACATTGGGCCATTCATTATTCCCGAACCCGCAGCGGGAATTCTTCAGAAAATAAAAAACCCCCACATTTCTGTGAGGGTTCGGATTGGGGGATATCCGTATTACACGAGTTCTACCATTTCATTAAAGATTGATTGTTCTCTTTTACCATAACGACCGAACATCTTTGCCTCCGTGTTATCGTTTTTGGTAAGTGAGTGAGTAGTGTACTTTGTCACACCACTAAACAAACCCCAAAGGTTGTCACCTTTTTGTTGGAGTTCACCATTTAAATCAATATAGAATCTACTAATCCTATTACGAGTGGTCGGATGAATAGAATCCAAATCTTTTATGTCAACATCTTTATCAATGTTAAATAACTTCTTAACAATGTTGTCTTTGAACAAATCATCAAATCTTGTTTCACTAAGTTGAACAATGTTATCAAACACTTTCTTTTCTTCCTGTAATACACCCTCTAAACTTCTACACACTTCGTCCACTCTAATAATCATGTTCTTCGTATGTCTGATTTTGGTATCCATTTCACGAAAGGCTGCGAAGAAACTATTTTGACAACTGATTGTAACGTTACTAGGTCCGAACGCCAAACTTGTCGAACCATCGAATGAGTTGATGCCAGTCAAATATCCCTCGACTCTGTCGTCACCAAGTTTGAGGTCGTTTGACTTCAACTGAATGTACACACGAGCCCCATCTTTAAAATGTCCACCCTTCTTTAATTCCAAACCCGTTTGTTGGGAAACTCTATCAAGTAGTTCAATCAACTGATAGTTTTGATAAGGATGATATCCATCACTTCTAACTGACAAAGGAGTATTAGTGTCATCACGTACAATGGCATTGTAACCATCAAGAATGATTCCACTTTCAGTTGTAATACTTTCATTACGAACTGACCAATTCAAGTTTGACTTGTCAAGGATTTCTGTAATACGATTGTTCTGTTCCATTTTGAATGTTGTTTTGTTTCTACAAATGTAAATTAATTTTGAGTATCAGCCAAATTTTCTTCCAACTATTTTTAAATTATTTTTTATGATCCTGATCCTGATCACGGGTAAATTTTGAATGGCTCGAGCCGGTCATAATCCACCTGGATCGGACCAGGAAAAATCTTATACAAAAAAAAATCCCCTCACTTTCGTAAGGGGACTTTGTGTGAATGATTTAGTCGATTGGTACTCCTTCATTCCCTATGTAGAACTCGGGGTTACCGACCACATCCTCATCGACAACTTCATCCTCATCAATCCCGTCATAATTCTCGTCGACCAAGTTAGGTACAATCGAACCACCTACCACTTCCATATATTCCTCACCTTCGTCGATGTCTTCAACAGACTCACCTTCGTTAAGGTCTCTAACATATACAACACGGAAACCATTTACTGTCGTTCCGTCGGACATTGTGAACTCGGTTGATTCCCTCATCCAAAGTTCTTGTGTTAGTGTTTTTTCCATACCACTAAATTATAATAAAAAATCCATTCCACCAAAAATAATTTAATTTTTTAACAATTTTTTTTCACCCTGATTTCACCACGGTACAGGTAGGAATTTGAATGGCTCCGAGCCGGTCATAATTTTACAGTTTCTACAAGGTTGTAAATTTCTTGGACATAAAAAAACCCGACAACAAAGTCATCGGGATTTTTAATTAATCACTCTAACCCAAAAAAAACTATTCACTATAAAGTAAGAAGTTCCGTAGGTTTTCTACAAAGTTCACGGTCAAACAAAGATTATCTCTTGTGTTTCCCCATTGTTCCCATTCACCATCTCTATCAATAGTGAAGTGAGTTTTAGTACCATCTTGTAGTTTTAACCAACCACTTACTTCTTTTCCTTTCTTACCCCAAACCAACTTTTTGGTCTTGATAGGGTTTAATGTTGTTGTTACCATGTTTGTTTGTTTTTGTTTCGTGGTATAAAGATATAACATTTTCATTTACCGCCAAATTTTTTTTAAACTTTTTTTATTTTTTTTTCACCCTCGTCTGAGTCGTTGGAATAATGTACGGCTCATTGGGCCGTTCATTAATTGACATGATCAGCGCGACAAGAATTCTTGGACAAAAAAAAGGTAGAACAAAGTCCTACCCTTTTATAAATTAAAATGAAAGATATTAATTTAAACTCATTTCGTATAATGGATTTTTTTGTTCTTGTTCCATAACACTTTTAATCATTGATAACTTAACACTCATTTCGATTCGGTCTTTATCTCTAACCAAATCAAGATTCTGTAGTGGGTGTTCTTCCCCTCGTATCAACATAAGAATGTTCAAACGATTTACCGACACCTCAATAAGTTCAACATAATCATCTTGGTGTTGATTGTCCATAACCCAACCAAACATTAACATTGAAATTGTCATTTCTAATTTCTTTACATCATTAGTTTCACTAATGTTCTCAATCAAAATTTCTTTCTGTGACATAGTATTTGTGTTTTGTTTCTACAAATATATAATACTATTTTCATTCCACCAAAAATTATTTTAATTTTTTTTTCTTGAGAACCTCTGAGTCGTAAAATAATGTATGGCTCCGAGCCAGTCAAAATGAGCATCTTGAGTTCGTCCCAACATTACCTTCATAAAAAAAGGGTACCATTTCTGATACCCTTCCTAACCAAAAACCTAAACACTAAACTAATTCTTGTTCCATTAGATAATTCATTACTCCTTCACCCTCACGTCTACATTCTTCCTCACCATAAAAACCCCAACAACTCTCAACCAATTCCTCGTGTTCGTGTCCCAAACTACAAGTAGTCACTTCATAAACATTGTAACCCCAAACGTCACCCGTAAGGTATTGGTCGTAAGTTTCAACTTCACCTTTCAGTATATCTTCAACTCGTGTGTCCTTAACAAATTCCTTCTTTACTTTATCTTTTGAAACAAAGATGAAACCAATTTGTCCACTATCCCAATTACAACTGAACGGACTTGTACTAATTGTAATTCCACTGTGGTCGTATAGATACAAAGGTAAGATAGTGTGAACGTCCTCGTTCTTGATAATATCTTCTTCCATTTCTTCCCAACCATCATAATTACCTGAACAATATCTGTGGTCGTCTCCTAAGTCGTAACGTCTGTGGAAACATACCATTGTTCCTAAATTATCCCAACTTCTTGGATTGTCAGGATGTGTGTCTTGTTCGATTTTGAGTCTGTAATTTTTCATTTGATATGTGTTTTGTTTGTACAAATATAATACTATTTCTTGTATATCCAAAATAATTTTTTGTTTTAACAAAACTTTCACCTTGAACAAGCCCGGACCGTGATGAATAATGTACGGCACATGTAATACGTTCTTGGTAAGTGTAATACAAGCCGTTCACTTTTTCATGTTTTCCAAGCAGGTGAGTCTGCTTTTTTGGGCCAGTCAAAATGGATCCTGTTGCTGTGCAGGTACAGTGCACACAAAACAAAAAACCCCCGATATTTCTATCGAGGGTTCTAAGATGAAAGAAACAAACACACTACTACATATCATAACAGAACGTACCAGCAAACCACAATAGGAATATTGATACCGACACAACTAAGATGGTTCCTAAGATACCATCCCAAAACTCTTTTTTATCTTCACGATAAACCTCTACAATCAATTGAAACATCTCTTTCATTTTAATAAGTGTTTTCGTTATACATGTCCGCTCTATTACCATACGGAATTCTTTCTCTTGGTTGAAAGTTCGTACTTCTACTCTTGTATTGTTGGAAAGATGATTCCATTCTTTCTTCGAATGAAGGTGTTTCCCAATCGGGGGATTGAAACTTTCCGTACTCAACTTCTTGAGCCAGTCTTAATATGGTCTGTAAATCCTCCTCGACATTTAGGTAACTTTCATTTCCTCTAAAACATATCTTGGTAGAATACTTTCTCTGTGTCTTATCAAACACTTGATAAACACTTTCGATATTGTCAGTATTAACGAGAGTGACTCTGTCACTCCCGTAGTAAGTTAGTTTAATTAACATTTCTTATTTTGTTATTTTATTAAATAAAATTCTAACAAATCTTTCAAAAGGTGATTCGTTGATAACCTTCGCGACTCCGATTGGTCTAATACCACAACTTGGGTTTCCTTGATAAAGTTTTGAGGGTTCAACATAACCACTACCAACTCTAAATTCTTTCGCCCATTCGTTGTAACTCATTCTGTGAGTGTACTTACTTGGTTTTACATTTAACTTTTCCATATTCATTTATGTTTTTGTTTCTACAAATGTATAATAGTATTTCCATTCCGCCAAATATATTTTAATTTTTTTTAGAATATTTTTTCACCGTTGTAGAAGACGGATCTGAAATTTGAGTGGCTCAGGGCCGTTCATTATCTACCTGAACCCGGATGGAAAATCTGTGGACATAAAAAAACCCTCGACTAATTCGAGGGTCTTAAAGAAGTAGGGGATTTCATTCCCCTACCAAATTGATTACAAGATGTTCGGTGTTCACTTCGTCCTCCCAAACGTCGTCGTCCCAATCCTCACCAACTTGGGTACAAGTTTCGTACTTGATATACACAATACCCATTTTGGTGGTCACAAACCCTTTGGTTCGTTCGTTAATAGGGATTAACCCTTTTTCCACAAGAAAGAGAAGTACGTTCTCATACTCCAAAAATTGTTCGGTGGACGTGGATTCAATGTATTCCACAACTCCGTCGAAGTCGATTGAGAATTCGAAGTCGATATCGGACATCAAACTCTTTTTAATTTCGGATAGGTAGGTAGTATCCATAGACTTGGTGTTCAGTAGACCTGTCCCCGTTTTAGTGTTTGTTCATTCAAATATAAAAAAGAATTTCAATTCCACAAAAAATTATTTTATTTTTTTTCACTCCCGTCGAGGATACAGAACCGGTAAAAAATGAATGGCCCTGTAATACAACCCCACTAACATGTAATACGAGCCGGTCATTTTTTGACACGATCAGGAACACCGGGAACTTTGGGAACAAGAGAAACAACTTTGGGTACGAGGGGAACATCGGGAACAACGGGGACATGTACTGGTGAGAATTTGAGTGGCTTGGGGCCGTTCATTATCCCACCAGATCAGGACCAGGAGAAATCTGTGGAAATAAAAAACCCCCCGACATTACATCGGAGGGTATTCACCTAACCATTAATCAAAAACCTAAATTCTATATTCGGGTATTCGTTCGATTTGTTCGTCTAAGGTGTCAAACAACATATCGAAGTAAACCCCTTCCATTTCAAACTTAACATTCCCGTGAGTAGATACTAACCTAATTGTATAGGTGTCGTCCCAACCCAAGTTAATACATACATACCCTTTGTGGTGGTGTCCGTTTACTTTGAACACAAGAACCTTATAGTTCAAGTTTCTAAAATTACTCGGTCCCCAACTCATTAGGCGTGGGCCGTACATTTTTAGTAGGTCAAGGGTTTCCTTCGGGTTGAACTCCCTTTGACCAAACTCCATACATTTTCTCATTAATTCGTCAGTCATTAGAATAGTTTTTTAAGGTTTTGAAATACTAAACTACCAACTCCATAAACAAGTAGTGAATAGAAGGATACCACACAAAACGCCCAAACTATCATCATAGTTTGTTCGTGTAGTGGTGAATTTGTGAGGACATAGATAAACTCTTTCATAGTATTTGTGTTTTGTTTATACAAATATAATCATTTTTCTTTTATACCGCCAAATTTATTTTCACCTTTTAACAAATTTTTTTGAAGTTTTTTTTGGTGGACATCTGAGTCGAAAAAATAATGAAGGGCCCAGAGCCGATCATTATTTAAAAAAAATTACAACCTTGTAATTTTCTTGGACACAAAAAACCCCCGATAAAATCGAGGGTGTTTGTTTAATAGACATTTTCAGTGAGGTATTCTTGGAGTAGGTTTCCGATACTATCCCATTCATCATAAGGTATCATATCCCCATTAAAGTCAGTTATCATTACGATACTTGACATATCATAGATGTCAGGAATAAAGATGTCATAGATAGATTTGTATCCGATTTGTAGACGGAAACACTTCATTGGGAACTCGGTAATTGTTGTTGTCATAGGTTTAAGTTTAGGACACAAATATAAATGTAATACCATTATATAAAAAATTTATTTTGTTAAAGTTTTATTAAGACCAAGGGACACCTTCATCTTGTGAAAATAATGAAGGGCCCATGTGGTACCCTATATGTAATACGGGCCGTTCATTTTTCCCCGATGGATTTCTGTCCCCGTGTATGACAATGGTAGGGGCCGTTCATTATTCCGACGGGACGGAGATGGTCTGTGGTCGGTACAAAAAAAATCCCCTCACTTTCGTGAAGGGACTTTCGGTTTTCAAAGGAGAAGGGTTTTACCCTTCCACTACATTATACCTCGTTCCGAATAAACTAATCTTTTTGATGTTGTCTATGGTCAAGGATTGTGGTTTTACCTTGTTGTCTTGGGGTTGTCTTGAACTCTCGGACTTCTTAACCTCAAAGGACTGAAACAACTCTCGGTCAATGTTTCTACCCTCGAACTCGTACTCCGTTCCGTGATACGAATTTTTGTAGGTAAAGTATTGTAGGTAGTGTTTGTTGTGGTTCTCGTTGAACTGAACACACTTGGAAACTTTTTCCCCTACTGAACACTCCTTACTTTCGAACTCAATTTCCAAACCTTGTTTGTCAATTTGAACATTTACCATATCCTCGTAACTTCCACCGATAAAGAAATTTCCTTTGGTAGTTTTGAATACTCTCTCGTAATAAGGGTTATCCGTTTTGTTCATCTTTACCTTTACCTTATACATTATGTTGGTAAAGGTCGGTTTATCAACTCCCATAAGGATAGTTAATAATTCATCTTTGGTGATGTTTACTTCATTTGTGTTTACTGAATTTTTCATATCATTATTTGTTTAGGTGAATGAATACACAAATATAAATGTTTTATTTGAATATCCAACACTCTAATAAAAAAAAATGTAAAAATTTTGTTAATGATTTTCGACGGAATTTTTCACCACTGATCCGGTCAGATAATGAACGGCCCAGGACAATCATGAGAAGACCGGGCCAGTCAAATTAGAAACCGGATCAGGACGAAAAAAACATTATATTTTTTTTCACTTACCCCTTGTATAATAGAAATACCTGTTTATATTTGTAATGTCATAACGAAGTGACACCTAACCCTATAATGATAATGAAAGTAACAGAAGAAGAATTCCAAAAGTCAATGAAGTTGGTTAAAAGGTACAACCGACTTGTTTCAAAACACGAAGGTATTATCAATACCTATAATAGACAACTTAATACGATGATTGACTATTCAGTTTCGGTTGACCCTAAGTTTGATAGTGTAACCATTAGTGATTTGGATATTGGGGTTTATCCCTTCAATATCCTTAGAGGTACTACCAATATCCGTACCCTTGGGGATTTGTTAAGAACCAATCCCGTGGAGGTTAGAAAACTGAAAGGTATGGGTAAAGATAGGTTTAATCAATTACGGGAATGTGTTGAATCCTATGGAGTCCGATGGTTACAAAGTCACGGAGTAGAATAATGGAGTCCCCTCGAAAGAGGGGATTTTTTTTTGACTACAAGTTCAGGATACCGTCAGGTGACATAATGAACGGCCCAGTTGACTAACCCCTATGGTATAGGTCTATCTATATAACCTCCATAGACCCCATTTATTTGACCCCTACGGGTATATCTCCCCCTATGTGGGGTTACCCCCTCCCCCCTCCCCGTATCCCCCCTTATATACCCCCTTTTTGACCATCTGTATAGGGGGGACAATGCCGTGACTGAAATTTTTCCGGAAATTTTTTGGAAAAAGGGGAAACACCCCTAAAAGTGATTTAAAAATTTTCCAGAAATTTTTGGGAAAATCGAGACTAAGTGGTTATCTTATATTTATATAAAAAGAAAATACTATGGACGAAATATTATGTACAATTAAACTATTCGGTGGAAACTTTATTCCACGTGGATATATGGAATGTAATGGACAGTTACTATCAGTACAGCAATATCAAGCGGTATATGCATTACTCGGTAATACATATGGTGGAAATATCCAACAAATGACATTTGGTCTACCTAAATTAACCGCACCCGATGAACATATGAAATATATTATCTGTGTGGAAGGAGTATTTCCCGATAGATGGTAAAGAATGAACTTACAAGAGAATATACATAGGATTAAAGAGGTGATGGGTTTAAAGGAAGACCTTAAAGGGTCAACCAATAAAGACATGGATAGTTTCGAGATATCTTATGTGTTTAATCCTAAAGTTGCTGAGTTACAAAAAAAGTTAAAGGATTTAAATTATGATTTGGGAAACTTCGGTCCCAACAAAGATGGTATAGATGGAAAATATGGTGCATTGACAAAGGCGGCACATTTATCATTTAAAAAGGGGTTAACTCCTGATGAATTTAAAAGTAATAAAGAAACCATAGTTAAAAAGGTTACACCTAAAACGGGTGGAAAGAATATCATCATTGGTGATTCACAAACACCATATGTGGATATGAATACAACAAAAGCCTCAAGGATATCAAGTGAACCAGGAATGTCATCATTATGGCAGGGAGGAAAGACGGTGTCATGGTTGATTGAAGCTTTATCACAATTTCAGGTGAGTCCTGATATATCCAATGTTGTAATTGTTATTGGTACGAACGGAAATTTTGGAAAGTACGGAACCGATAATATTCCATCACTATTTAAATTACTTAGAAGTAGATTTCCTAATGCCAATTTTTATGCCGTTCAAGGATCGTGGGGATGGGGAGGATTAAAGAATACACAAGAGAAAGATGTAAGAGAATACTATAAGAAGTTCGCCAACCAAGGTGCAACGATTATAGAACCACCAATAGGTAAGATTGAACCTCACGGAAATAAACCGGTCTATAAACAGATTGGGTCTGCCATTGATGGTTTATTATAAAAAGTAAAACTATTTATACATATGAGTAAACATACGGATAAGATTAATGCAATGAAGTCGGCAGGGAAAACCCTAAACGACGAGTGGACAAAAAACAGAATAACCCCTGAGAAGAACGAAGAGAAAATGAAGGAGAAGATTGGTGAGATAATAACCAAGAATCGTAAAAAAGGATTTTCTTTCTTTAGATAACATATAATATTTTATGAAACAGAATTTAAACGAAGAGATTAGTAGGATTAAGTCCATAATGAATCTTAAGGAAGATGATTCACAGATGGTTGTGTTACAACAGGCAACTGAAGAGTTCAATGAAAGAGCTGAGGAAGATTTAACTCCTGATGAGTTTCAGGAAGTTGTATGTACCAATCCCGATAGTGTGGAGGCACCACAGGATATTACACCCGAACAAAAACAAAAGTTCGAGGAGTTTAAATCAAAGTTGAAAACCGCATCTATCGATGAGTTAAAACAAGTAAAGAGACAACTAAAGGATTTAAGAAAACAATCCAAACAACAACAAAATGAACAAGTTGGTATGGTTACCTTATTGGGTGTTACAATGCCACATGGGTTCGCACTTGTTATTGGTGGTATTATGTTGATTATGGTATTGAACATACTACTCAAGTTATTTAACATCCATTTGGTGAAGACCGTAACCTCTTGGTGTACTGGTAGACAAACCACAGGTTACGGAATAAGATTCGGAAGAAATTAAGTATTTATATATTATGAAACAGAATTTAAACGAACAAATATCCCGTATTAAGGGAATGATGAAAATGGTGAATGAGAATGAATTTGAATCAAATGAAGGTGGGACAAATATACAGATCCTTGGTTCAAGATCAAATAAAATCGATGGACAAAACTTGGAATTCCCATATCAAGTTTCAGAACTCTTCAATAAATTGGGATTTGAGATATTTGACAGAACCAAGTACGCAATGGGTGATAGAAAATATACATTGATGTTTGACAATAAAATCCCGTCTTTTGGTGTAAGTTTTGAAGATGGTAATTTAATCCTTAAGACAACAGATTATCTTCCATTAAAACAAAATCTAAAGGATGTGTATAGTTTCGATTTATCGGGAGATTCAATGGAATTTGAATTGGGTTTATTGGAACATTTTCTTGAAAAAGTAATTGGTATCCTAAGAGGTGGTGAAGAATCATCAGTGGAAAACGATGATTACGATGAAAGACAAGAAAGAAACTACGGAGTAGAAGATTAATAATAACTAAAAAAAATAAAATGGGAAAAGTAATTAGATTAACCGAGTCTGAATTGACAAAAATTATTGTTGATATTGTAAAAGAACAATCAAATATCAAGTCAACAGGTAAAGAATATAACATGATTGATACTTGTGCTAGTATGGGTGTAAAGACCCCTGGTTATTGTGACACACAAGCAAAGAAACCAGTTAAGTCTTGTGCTAGTATGGGCATAAAGACTCCCGGATTTTGTTATGTTGACACAAAGAAACCTGTGCCAAACATGGCTCCGAACTCCGGACAATCGATAAAAGAACAAACAGGTGTTCGTGACCCAAAAAGAATTGCATTTTTTGATGGATTAGCAAAAGAGATTTCTTCCAAGATTGTAGGAAAGACATTTCCTTTTGGTAAGATTGGTGTATTAGATAATAGTTCAATCTTAGTACAAAAATATATGGATAGAAACCATGCAATTAATTTAACCGGATCACAGGTAAAAGAATTAAACTTGTATTTTAACGTAAGAAGAGTTCAAGAAGATTTATATCCAAATGAAAAAAAAGGTACAAGAGTTTGGACAGGTTTATTGAGTATTACCGCCAATTTTGTAAATGGAAAAATTTCACCGAATCCTTTAGTTGTATTATATCCTGATTTTAAAGGAAATACTGACTTTAATGGTAAAATGACAGCATCTAAACCTTGGACTTGGGAAATGGTAGGTGGGGCCAACCTTTGGTCAAAAGCCACTAATCCCCCAAGATAACAATTTATCATATTTAAATAATTAAAAACAATATAACAATGGAACAAACACACATAGACTCTTTAGGGAACACAATAACATTAACATATGATGTCCTAACCGACGTTGTAAAAGTTAAAAACTCAGGAGTTGATCCTGATTTTCGTGAAGTAACAAGGGAACCATTATGGAACCCTGATTTGGTTCTTCAGATGGAAGTATTTGAAGGTAACGATGACGGGTGGAATGAATACTCAGATATCGAAACAAGAGACCTAATTAGACAGTTCTGGTTGGATAATAAAGTTAACAAAGACTAATACCATCATTTCGTAATTGAACCCCCTTAAATGGGGGTTTTTTATTGCCGGTACTGTAGATTGACCACGTCTCCGGAACCGGGACAAAATTTTGTGTAATTATAACTCTTTATTTTGTTTGGGGGTATTTATATATAAACATAAAAGACGTATGAAAATAATAGTAACAGAATCACAACTTAAGAATATTATTAAGGAAGAAGTTGGTGGTGACATACAGATTCGTCCTTTTAGAGAAGAGGATGCTGAACCAATTATTGAAAGATTAAGTGATGTGTATTCTGTATTAGGTATGCCAAGTAATCATATATGGTCAATCATACGTGGACAATGTGGTGGTAATTTTAGTCATAGTATTGTTGCAACAAAAGATGACGAGGTAATCGGTTTCTATTTCTTATCACCAAAGAACCTCAAACCTAAAAAGGATATCACCAAAAACATGAGAGGAATAGAAGGTGTTGGTTTGGGTATATTCCCCGAACACAAAGATTTGGGTATTGGTAAAATGATGATTGAATATCCAAAGAATTTGGGATTTGATTACATATGGGGAATGCAGTTTAAACAACTCGGAAACATTCAAGACTGGTTAAAGAGACGTAAGATTTATTCTGATGATGGAAACGTTTATGTTACCTACCAGATTTTTAATAGTGGAAACACAGAATCATAACCCCAAAGATTATATTTATAAATTATAAAGTACTATACATATGAAAATCGTTTTATCTGAAAAACAATTAAGAAGAATCATTCAGGAAAACCTTGAAGAATTAAACTATCAAAGTCTTCAGGATGATGAAAATCTACAAGACTTAAGAGACGCAATTGATAAAAATAAATTGGTTAGTGTTGCATTCGTTAAAAAAGACGGTACAGTAAAACACATGTTGATTAGAAAGAGTCTAAGTTCATATGTGGGTAGCGAAAGAGAAAAAACCGATGCACAAAGAAACGTGGAAATGAATCACGACCTTAAAAAAGTTGTTGATGTAAATGCATACAAAAGAGAAATCAAACGTTTAAGAGGTGAGAATCCTGAAATGCCAGATGCTGAAGTTAAACAAATGGCAGCAAAAGGTGCTTGGAGGTCTGTTAACCTTAGAAATGTTCTTGGATTTATGGTTAGTGGAAGATTCATTGACCTTAGAGATGAAAACGAAATTATGGATAGATTCGGTGAACAAGCTCATAGTCAACTTACAAAATCCATGATTGGAGCAATGCAAGCTCAAGCACCTGTAAATGATAATCCTGAAGGTGATGTTAACGAGGGGCCGGGTCTTCTTGGTAGTTTGATTAAAAGTGCAACAAGAGCAACAGTTAGAGGTGGTAGTGCGATTTCTCACCATTTGGCTCAATATGGTGCTTCAGATCTTGTTGTGAATCTTTTTCAAAAATCAGGTAAAGTATCTTTAAATGATTTTGTTATAAATGCATTAAAACCAGCACAAAACGAATTTATTATTGTACTTAACGATATTAAAAGATTATCACCTCATGTTGAACCAAAATCGATGGTACGTAATCCATTAACCAAAATGGAGAGTCACCTAAAAGACCCGTCTAATTTTGGTATATTTTTAAACCAACAAAAAAATTCAGTAGTTGATTTAGGTTATGTTTATAAAGACCTCGCAGAAATTAAATTTTGGTATCTCCCACAAATTGAAAAGGAAGCGGTAGTAAAACCCGCAGGTAAAGCCATTTTAAAAGATATGAAAATAAATCTTCAAGATGCAATAACAAATCTTGAAAAGGCTATGGGTCAAATCGTAACAAAATAAAAAATATTTTTTAAACTTTATTTTTAAAACCCTCCTATATGGAGGGTTTTTTTGTTATATTTATCTAATATGGGATTCAATAAATGTTACCTTCCTTCTATCGAATCAATGAAAGAACAAATCGAAAGAGATGGTTTAAAAGAATTCGTTAGATTATACACAAAATACGATTGCATTACAGGTGAAAGCGATAGAATGGAATTCTTAGAAAATAAAATTAAAGAATTTGAAGATAAAACGGGGGTTGAAGACCCCGCTTAGGACCGGGACTAGTTACTATCCCGTTTGGAGGTATGAATTCGCTACTCATACCTCTTTTTTATATTTATTAATAACATATGAAAAGTATACTTTATAATATTTTAATAAAAATAGTTGCTTATATGGTTTTTATTATGGTACTCCCACTCATGTTGGGTTATACCTTTATAGTTTCTTTTTGGAAAATTTTTGGTGCCACGATAATATCTTTTATAATAATAGCGTTGTTTGGTGGGACACTTGAAGAATGTTTGAAATATTCATCCTCACTCGGGTTTTTTGTTGGTGTTTTTTTAATGTATAAACAAAGATCAAAAGACTGATATTTATATAAAAACACATACGATGTCAAAAAGAATAAAAATCACAGAAAATCAATTAAAAATGATTATGGAAAGAAAACATTCTTATCCAGAACAAACTAATGAAGAAGAATTTGACGAGATGGATCAAATTAAGGATGAAGATAAAGAAGACATCAAAGTTGGTGAACAAAGTGAAGAATGGGACCTAAATGGTAGTGTTGCTGTAAATGGCGTGTCTAACGACACAGCAAGAGGTAGTGGACCAATGTGGGAATCAAAGGAAGAAATTTTAAAAGATTTTAAAAGATATTTGTAATCCTAAATAACCAGAAATGGATAAATAAATTATTTATAATGGAACCCAACCAAATTGTTGGGTTTTTTTATTTAATTTGTATAATATTTATATATATGAAAATAGACGTAGAAAAAATAGCCGAAGTTGTAATAAGTGTTTTCGCAATTGGTGTGGGTATTTTATTAATCGGTACAGTATCAACATTCATTTACGCGATTGTTAAATCGATATTCTTTTAATGAGTGGAATAATATTCGCGGGATGTTCGTTCACACATGGTCATGGTTTATGGTTTTATAATAAAGAGTTATATGGTCAATACGGTAAAAACCAAGATATTAGACCTATAATTAATGACAGGCCAATTCATCATTTAAGATACAAAGACGTTATGAGGTTTCCGAGACTGGTTTCACAAGAATTGGAAATGTTTGAAATAACAAGATTAGACTATTCGGGAAATGATGGTGATAGTATAGATTTTATAAATCATGTTTTTGATTTCGATTCATCAATGACTCAATGGTCAACAGAGCACTACAAGTATGATGAAGTAAAATACATTATTTTTCAAACATCAAGACCTGAAAGATGTGACTACATAACACCTTATGGTAAAATTAGATTGACTGGTGACGAAAACGATATCTATGAAATTTTTAAAAAATATGATTTCGTAGATTACAATGATTATGAACAAAAAATATCTAACCAACTTTTTTATAAAATAAGAAAGACTTTTATACATTATGAAAATAAAGGTATAACACCCTTAATTTTTAATTGGACAAATCATTTCAATACTTTAATAGAAAATGATGGTTATATGAATGAAAGAAAAATCAATATAAACTACAACAACATAGAGTATAAATCATTGATTGATATTATAGATATTGATGAAAGTTTGACAATACATAAAGACTATGAGTTTTTTGGGGACAACCCACCTTTAGATTTTCACCCATCAAAAAAATTTCATAGAATAATTGCTGATAGTATTATTGAAAAAATAAGACTTATTGAAAGAAGTAATCTTTCAATCCCTCCTCTAAATTATATTTAGGTTTCCATCCTGACATCCATTTTGTTGGGTCACATTTAGTGAAAAATTGATATCCTTGAGGTATATCCTTTTCTTCGTGATATGTGTATGGTATTCCTAATGTGTCCATAACATCTTCGAAACTTCTCGCCTCTCCGAAACCAACATCATAATAACTGTATTGTAAATCATCGTAGTTTTCGTAAGCATAAATGTTTGCACTAATAACATCTTTCACATACACAAAATCTCTCTTTGGTTTACCCGGAAACAATTTGATATCTTCACCATCTTTCACTTTTTTCATCATTTGATATGCAACCGATGCCATTCTTCCCTTATGTTCTTCACCAGGTCCGTAAACATTGAAATATCTTAATGCTATCCCACCATTTTGGATTACACATTGTTCCGCAACATATTTACTCCATCCATACAAATTTGACGGATACATTCCATTAGTACCATAGTTAGCGGCTGAAGAAGAATAAATTAGTTTCACATCGTTATCTAAACAATATTCTGATAAGATTTTAGTGAATTCAAAATTTCTGGTCATCATGTAATTGGCATCAGTTTCTAACGTATCAGAACATGCACCAACATGAAATATGACATCAGGTATAATTTCATCTAAAGTTTTTGTTAACTCTTGAACCCAATTTTCATTATCGAAAATGTCTTCATTTATTTCACTAATTCTAAATCTATCGGATAGTTCGAATAAAAGATTACTACCAATAAATCCGTGTGTACCTGTGATTAAAACGTTTTTCATGGTGTTGTTACTCCTCTTTTTGATACCACAATTGATGACATTAGATTTGCGAAGATAATCGATTCATCAATGTTTTTTGTTTGATAATATTTCAAAATAAATGATGCGGTAAATGTATCACCTGCACCACTTACATCCATTGTTTGTTTCGGTGATGGAGATGGATATTCAATATCATTATGTTTTGCTCCTTTCATTCCTAATGTGATAACGAATTTATCTTTATGTTCGTTTGAAATGGATTCGTTTGTTTTATATTCATGTTCATTTAATTTGATGAAAGTAAATGAATCTATAATTTCCTTAGTTAATTTTTTCTTTGTGTCTATAATTGATAGTTTAGAATTTTTACCAATCTCAATTAAAGTTTCTTCATTTAAAAAACCTTTATTGTAATCACTAACAATAACTATATCAGAATTCTTTATTGAATTTAATTTAGAATTATTAAGATTAAATGCGTCGATATTTTCCTCACCCTCATCAACTCTTAAAAACATGTGATTTGATTTATCATCAACATATCTTGTTTTTTTTATTTCGGTTTCTTGATGAAACAAAAGTATTCGTGATGTTGGGTCAAGTGACATTAAATTTTGTTTAACATTACCTGCCATACCTAAATTTGTCTCAATGTGAGTATGTGTCAAAACGGGTATCGGTGCTTCGGGACTTAATCTTTTTGTGTCACCGTAAACAAAAATATCGTGACACAATTCACCTATTACTGTTACTATCATATCCTAATATTGATGAGGTTGATTTACCTCTAATTTTATTAAAGAACATTACTTTGGGTATGTGTTCGACACCTATTATGTTCTCTTGATTATAATCATCACCGATTACCATGTAATCTGGTTTATATTCTTTAATTCTATCAACGAGAGAATCGTCAGAATCGAAAGATACGACACTATCGACAAACCTAATACCACGGATAAATTCCATACGGTCTTTAATGTTGTTATAAGGTCTACCTTCTCCTTTTTTCTCACGTACTCTATCGTCAGAGTCAATACCCACCCTAACGGACCCAAATGTTGAAGCGTATTCCAATAGTTTTATGTGTCCGATATGGAGAACATCAAATGTTCCGTTTACCCAAACTTTTTTCATTTTTGGGAGTCCCCCCTCCACACTCTATATGAGTCAGAATCGAAATGTTCGGTGGAAACCTCAAATACTACACCATCAGTTATTGCTTCGAGTTGATGTGGTTGACCGGGTCTTTGTCTAACAACATCACCAACCTTTAATATTTTTTCATTTACTTCCGCAGTCTCAGTATCAATCCATCTGTAAATAAATTCACCCTTATCCACGTACCACGTCTCATCTTTTATCATGTGGTAATGCATAGAAAACTTCGCACCTTGCTTGAAACACAATAACTTACCACAATATAATTCATGGTTACAAATAATAATCTCTTCACCCCATCCCTTTGGGACTTTACATTCGGGACATTCTATAACGTTATGAACAACCGGTTTTTCCATATTTAAAATATACCGAAAAAAAGTTAATAAGTCAAACGAAGTATTTATAATTATGAAAAATGATTGGCAGGTAATTAAAGGTAAACTTTGTAAGAAGTTTGATTTTGATTCGTATAAAGATGTTCTAGATTTTGTAAATAAAGTTGGTGAAATTGCAGAAGAACAAAATCACCATCCCGACATGTTGGTGAAATATGATACGGTTGTAGTTACAATGTTTGACCACGAAGAAAATGATATATCAGAAAAGTGTTATAAATTCACAAACGCGGTAGATAAGATGATGATGAATGACGAAGAGGAGTTAGATGAGAGAAGTAGGAGTTTTGCGTTCACGAGAAAGAAAAGATTATTTAGAAAGTCTGAAATAATGGCAAATCCACTCAGATATAAATTTTCAGATAGAATTAAAAAAGAAAAGGAGAGTTAAACTCTCCTTTTTTTATGATAATAAGTGATAATACTCTTTAAAGTGTTTTATTCTGTCCGCTAAACCAATTGTACCTCCGTTAACTCTTTTTGTTATTGATGTCACAACTTGGTCTGTTGATCCACCATCCGCTAACTTATTTAAACCATTTTTAGACCAAAACCAAGCGGCAGATAAAAGAGCATATTTTCCTGAAACAACATCAGGATTATTTGCAATGTCTTCATTAATTGCTTTACCAAATGCAGTATAATTTGCTCTACCGGTTAATTGAATATATCCGCGACCACGAAACTTAAATCCATCTCCACTGGACTCACTTCCGTTCTCCATTCTATTTGCGTAAACTTTATTTGCAATTTTTTGTGGTTGTCTTTGATATGATTCCGCCAATGCTTGTGTTGGGAAATACTTTTTAAATATACCCATAAGACCTTTAGCGGAATAATTTAAATTTTCAGACGTAACTTTAAAACCGCCACTTTCATGTCCACACTGAGCTAAAAAGTGTGCTAATCTTAATGGTGTATTTATTTGGAATTTTGATGCAGTGTCAGGTATTTGTGCAATAACTGCGTCAGGAATATGACCCCTTAATTTCTCTAATTTCAATCCCCCAACACTTGCAACGGGTGCGGGCTCAGTAATAACAACAGGGGTGGGTATGGTACTTTCTCCCATCAATTTAGCCCATGTATTTGGACCAACAACACCATCTGCTGTAAGACCGTTTCTTGACTGCCACGCTTTTACAGCAGCATCAGTTTTGGGTCCAAACTTTCCTATTGGGTCTACACCTAATTTTATCTGTAATTTTTTTACATCTTCTCCTTCAGAACCTAATTTTAATAACATAATCTTAATTTGATATTTAATGTTTATTTACATATAAATACTTCATATCCTTATACTGTATATTTATTAGTATGAAAAAATTGATTTTAAAAGAATCTCAAATTAGGAGAGTAATTGATTTAATTATATCAGAACAAGTTTCCGATGTGAGTAATAGTGTAGGTAAACCCACACCTCAAGATGGTGAATCGGAATCAACCGAATCGTGGGATTTATGTGGTTATGATATAATAAAAAAGGGTGATGGGTATTATTTTGAAACCGGTAAGGGAGAATTGTTAAAATTACCACTTGGAAGCCAACTAAGTGGGATTATTCAGGACGGTGAAATTGTGTTTAGTGATGAAATCGAAAATGGAATTGAAATCGGTCAATTTATGAAAAGATACGGTTGTCGAAATACATATCCAATGCAATATGCTGGTGCTTCGACAAATGGATACGGTGGTAGTTGGTTTGTGTTTATTGATGATTTATCTAAACAATTTAAAGAACCAACTCCAATATATAGTATTTTTACTTGGAATGGGTCTTTAAAAGTTGGTGGTGAGTCTTTTGAAATGAAAACAATCAAAGAAAAAGAGGGATCACAAATTATACACCGTAAGACCAGAACTAAAAATTATTATTTAGAGCTTTCACCAGCATTAGCGGGTAGAAAAAATTCATACACAGTTCAACAACCTACCCCAATCAAACAACCTGAATATGAAGAAATTAAATTAGATATACAAAGTCCATTCGAATTCGATAAGGTAACTTTAACACCTGAAGCCGAAACACAATTCAAATCATTTATTGAAAAGATTAAAGCAAATTACCAAGGTGTCACAGGTAATGTTGAGGTGATTTGTTCCGCATCGATTGACGGGGACGAAAATTTAAAAAGAGACTATAATCAGAAATTATCTGATAATAGAGCCACCACAATTGCAAATAGATTAAAAACTGAAACAGGAATAACAACTCTTAATTTCATTCCTAAGGGTATAGGTCAAACTGACCAATTTGCGAAGGGTATGAAATATCCGGAGGTAAAAGACACCAACAAAACAGCACCAAATAGACGTTTAATAATTAAAATGCCAACTCTAAAAAGAGAAAAAAAATAACCCACAATTAAGTGGGTTATTTTTTAATCTATAACGTGTATTGTTATTTTATCAATTTTGTTTTTATCGTCTTTTGAGTACCTCAATAAAACTTTTTTATTGGTATTATTTGATGGTGGTAAATCATTAGAATATTTTCTAATGTCCAAAACATTTTCATGTTTGTAAATTGTTAAGTAATCGTAATTGTGTTTTGACAAATACTCCCTGCTGGTATATTTTACTTGGTCATCCGATGTTAGTCTAATGGAATTGACCGTATCAACCTTTATTATTTTAAAACAAGAATCAAGTAACATTTTACCCGAATCTGTAAGTTCATTGTAAAACGATTTTTCCGAATCTCCCCAAAAAAAGGTTTTTGTTTTAACCGATTGGAGTTGTGCGTGACAAACAATTGACACAAATAGGAAAATAAAACTTAGTTTTAACTTTTTCATATCTTTTGATTTTGAACTACAAATGTAGTGATATTTTTGGATATACCAAAAAAAGTTATTATTTTTACAAAGTATTTATGAATATAATACAAAATTTATATTATGAAAAAGATTATACTCACTGAAAATCAATTAAATATGGTGAAAAGACACATAAACGAGGGTGCAATCGGTAATGACCGATATGAAAGAAGGGTTAAGGTTCATGTTGAGACTTATGGTGTTACAATCAACGGTAACGATGTAGATTGGGCATCTTGTGGTGATATGACTTTAAATTATTTAATTGAGATGGAACACAGAAGTTGGGGTATAAAAGATATTTCATTATATGACATTCAAGGACCATCCGAAATAGAAATAGAGGTAACTCCACAAGTTGAGGACGCCGAGGACGTTTATTTGAATCTTTCTTTTGATTGGGATAACGTTGAAAAAGAAACAGAAACAAATGAAAGTGTTGTTACGGTTGGTGATGAAATAACAATTAAACTAGCAAACAACGAAAATGGTGAAATAATTATTGAGTCCATCGTTGTACCTGTTTACACATTATAAGGTTTTTACTTTACACTTTATTGAATCTTCCTTATACTTATTATTGACCTTGTGGTTGAATCGGAAGTGTCCATGTGGCATTTGAGTTGGAATTGATACCAACGAATTCGGGTTCAAATACAAAAAAATATAAGGAAATGAACAGAAGAATTTCAGTTAACACAACTGGTTTTGCTGTACCACAATCTTTCATTACCAAAGGTAAACAAAGATTAAAACAGCACATTGACACCGTGTATCTTAACAACGGTGATGAGTTCGAAATCGAACTTTTTAATCCAAAATCAAATAAAGTTTTAGCAAAGATTGAGATGAATGGTAATTCCATCGGGAATGGTATCATACTTCGTCCTGGTGAACGTATTTTCCTCGAAAGGTATCTTGATGAGGCAAAGAAGTTTTTGTTCGAAACATACGTTGTAAATGGAAATAATGAGGAAGTAAAACAAGCAATTGCAAACAATGGCGATGTGGTTGTTAAATTTTATGATGAAATTACCACACCAAGTTATTTTACAAGTGGTAGTGGTACTGTAACAATTAATAATCCAAATTGGAATTGGAACACTACAACAAATAACCCGTTTACTTACACAACACATAATACGTTAGGGGTAAATAATTTTAATCCACCGGGAACTAATGTGTATTATAACTCATCACTAACAAGTGGTACATTTAGTACATCCAATACAGTTCTTACAAGTAATGTATCAAGTCCAACAAGACATGTTGAAACGGGTAGAGTTGAGAAAGGTTCTGAATCTGAACAATCATTTACATATGATAATTCATCATTTTATTCTTACCCAACCGCTTCTGATTGGTGGAAAATAAAACCACAGTCAACTAAACCAATTGTTAGAGAAGATTTGGTGACTTATTGTACAGAGTGTGGTGCAAAGAGAAAAAAAGACACACATAAGTTCTGTCCACACTGCGGAACAAAATTTTAATAATAAAGAAATCACAAGGTCAAATAAAAAAAGGGAGTTTACACTCCCTTTTTCATTTCTCCTATATCATTTTCCGTTTCAGGATCAAATTCTGTGTTTGTTTTTTCAGGGTCAGTTTCACCCATTAATTGTACTTTGAGTTCTTCCCATTTTTTTGCACTTACAAAATAACCATCGATTTTATTTCCCATAACGGGTAATAAAACGTAAAATGAAGTATTGTCTGGTGTCGAAGTTCTACTGTATATAATTGCGAAGAATCTTTTACCGTCTTTTGTTTTGTATGGTTTCTCTGAAATTTGTTTGTATTCGTCGTCGAAGGTTATACCGTCAAAGTTAACCCAATTATTTTCTCTTAAATTATAGATACCATATTTACCCGAACTTCTACTTTTATATAATGAGATGTAATCTTTATCTAATGAAAGTCTTTCGTCAACATAGAAATCATTTTGCATAATGTTGTTGACAATTAACTTAATTCCACCTTCACCAGGTCTAAGAATGTTAATTTTATTATCTAATGTTTTTATTTCCGCTTGACTTAACGCCTTGAATAATTCAGAATTAGAGAATTTATCAAACATGTTGTCTCTGGTTAATGTTGCAAATGAATATTGTTTTTTCATTGCTTCATTCATACTTCTCCAAGATTTTGCCTTTCTTAAAACCGCACCTTGTCTATTAATGTATTCAAGTTTTTCATTTGGAGGTCTAACTGCGAATTCGTATTCGTCACCTTCTCTTTCGTTTATTCTTGAAACAGGATCAACTTGTCTACCTTTATTCAGTTGGTCATCTTGAGACCAAGGGACATATGTTAATTTATCGCTGTTAATTAGTGGTCTTAATTTTGGGTATAATCTTAAAAGATTTTCCTCATCAAATGATGGTTCTCCTGGATTGTGAATACCGGTTACTTTGTATTTTGCTCGTTCATAATTATTTGGTGACATCACTTGTAACGCCGACAAATAAAAATTTGGACCATCAGACGAAGAATTATTTCTGTTGTCTTTTGTTTCAGGGAATTTAGATTCATCTATAACAAAATAAAATGATCTATCACCTCTTTTACTTTGGAAAAAGTTGTTTGCGGATGGTGTTGTTGTACACCAGTTACTACCACTATAATTGTAGGTATAACGCATGTAATAAAGATACCAACCAAATGCAATGGATGTAACTTGGTCTGGTACATTGTATACTCTAAAACCATTATCTTCGTATACTAAATGTCTTGTACCGAACCAAAGTTCTTTACTTTTTTTAATCAATTCAGATAATTGATTTTTATCTTTTTCACTTACGGAATCAGGATTTTTAATACCAGATTCGATTGTGTATGTACTTGGAGCACCACCATCAACACTTTTGTAAAAAATTTCATCAACCGAAAGTACCGGTGCATCTTCACCTTCCTCACCCGTAACTAAAGGTTCATTTTTAAATTCAGACCATAAACGTTTAATTTGTGGTAATGAATATGACCTAATATCTCTTACATTTTTTAGTTCGAATTTCTCTCTATTAGGAGAACTACCATTGTACCAACCTAAAAAACTTAATAATCCTCCTCTAAGTTTATCAGGTTCTAATGGGAATGTAGATTTCACACTTTCAAACCAATCAAATATTTTTTGAACAGCCTCGGGTGAAACTCCTTTCCACTTATTTAACAAAAACGCCTCAGTTTCCCTCGACATCTTTGCCTCAATAAGATGTTTTCTAACAATGTCTTTAATATTCATATTAATAAATATAACTTAATATAAATACTAAATAAATCCCTGATTGTATTATTGGGAGACGATGTTTTCCGATTTAGTGAAAGATTTTTTCAAATCATCTAATTCAACAATGATAGATTTGCACATTTTTTCTATCATTAGAATTTTCATCAGATTATCGGCATTAGATGAGTCGGTTTCAGTTGAATAATTTGAAAGGAGTACCATTTTCATCAAATTATCGTTTTCCGTCTTTGCAACCCTTTCCTTTTTTCTTTGGAAATATTTTTTGGCGTTTTGTTTTGTACAACCAACACAATAGTTACTGTGTCCATCTAAAACCAACCTATTTTTGTAGAATTGTTCAATAGGTTTTACTTCCTTACATCCTGAACATCTTTTCGTCTTTTCCATGGTTTAAATTTATTTTCAATGCAAAAGTATGTATATTAAAAGATATATCCAAAATATTTCAAAAAAAAATAATATAATAAAATATCATTTATATGTCAAACAAACCAATTTTTAAAATAGGTTATTATTCAGTTTATGAAAAGAAAACAACTAAAGGTATTATATATGTTGCAGATAGTGGTAAAACAATTTATATTGATAGATTAAAAAAATTTATAATAAATAAAAATAGAGATTTAAAAGAGTTTAAAACAATTGAAAAACTCAAGGAATATGTTCAATCGAAGTTAAATAAGAAATCTAAAGAAAAGGAAAAGAAATTAAGTAAAATACCAAAATCATTATATTTGGTTTTAATTAAAGAAGAATCAACAGATAAAACCTTTGTTAAAGTAGGTATTACCTCTAAAAGATTTATTATGAGGAGATTTAGTAAGGCGTATGGATATGAAGGTTATGTTTTGGAGTCGATATTAAGGCGGGTAGACACACCTAACGCCGAAAAGTTAGAAGAAGAAATAAAAGAAAAACTGAATAAAAAAAGGTCGGTAAAAAAATACCGACCTGTTTTAGAGTCTTTTTCGGGTTATTCTGAATGCTTTAACTTATTGTGTTTAAACGAAATTGTTAAGACTTTCGATGATTGTGTTAATAAACAGATTTAGGGTCACCCTTAATATTAAATGCTCCGTATAACCAATCACCTATTTTATCCATAAGTGGTTTGTTTTTTTGTATCATGCTTTTCCACAATTCAAAATCTTTTCTGTGTTTGTTAAACATAACATCTAAACAATCCATCATATGACCAGTTTCAGAGCAACCAATAGATTTTTGGTATTTTTTAATTTTTTCTGTTAAATCAACACCACTAATTTTTTTACTATTTAAAAAATCTTCAGAACCACGATTAATGGCCAATCTCCTATCAAATTCATAGGTACCGGGTTGTTCCATTAATGTGTTGTCGATAATTTTTTTAATTTGGCTTTCTGTGAAGATATATTTTTTCATATTATTTTGATCTTAAGGTTTTTTTATGTAAAGTTTCATTTTCTTTAGTTAAAAATTCAACCTTTACACTTAGGGCAGCAACCTCTTTAGTTAAAGTTAGAACCATGGTTCTTAATTCATCTTTTTCTCTTGATGATGATTCCAATAATGCTTCTAATTTGGTAATCCTGTCTTTACAATCGTGACGAATAAAATCTTCATCTCTTTCTTTATGTAATGCTCTCTTTTCGTAATATCTCCAAGCACCAGTACCACCTAAAACCGTAACCGCGGTTATTAAAACTGAATAAATGTTTTCCATATTGATATAAATAGTGTAATACAAAATAAAATTTCAAACTTTTTTAAGTTTATAAATGTGAAATCCCTAATTAATTTCTATATGACAAATAGTCATATATAAATTACGACTTTTTATTCATTATTTCTTATTTATTTGTGTTGTCGGGGGACAAAATAATTTTTTAAAACTATTATATGGGAGATTTCACAAACTCCCTTTTTTTGTGTATATTCTACATTATGAATAGTAAAATAATTAATCTATTTGGTGGACCAGGTATAGGAAAATCAACACAAGCATCTGGTTTATTTACTGAGATGAAAAAACACCATATGAGTGTTGAATATACTTATGAATTCCCCAAAGAAGTTGCGTGGGAAGGAAACGTATCACAATTAAGAGATCAGTTTTTTATAACCGCGAATCAACATAGGAATATAAGTAGATTATATGGTAAGGTTGAATATATTATTGTTGATTCACCGATTGTATTGGGGTGTTTTTACGAACAAAGATATGGTGAAGGTTATCCGGCGTCATTCTATTCTACGACAGGGTTAAGTAAATTTTTGTGGAACCTATTCAATCAATATGAAAACATAAACATACTATTAACGAGAAATGATGAAACTTATGACCCAAACGGGAGATTACAAGATTTACAGGAGGCTCGGGAGATTGATAAAGATATTAAAGAAACACTACTTATTAATTCTATACCTTTTATTGAATTTTCTGTTAATACCAATACTGCAGTTGATATATTTAATTATATAACACAGAAATCAATATGAAAAAAATTTTATTATTATTCGTGGGGTTGTCAATTACATTAACCTCATTTTCTCAAGACACAATTAGAGTTAAAAATAACGTATTTGAGGTACTTTATTCTCAAAACTTAGAACAACCCTTATGGATAAAATATCGTTCAACGAATCGTCCGACAAATGTTAATAGAGGTACAATGGATTTTTATAGTGAGAAAGGAATTAAAACGTCTGATGGTGCTGATTACTTGAAAAACATTTATGACAAGGGTCACGGTGCACCTGCAGCCACATTCTCCGATAACATGGAAAATCTAAAACAGACATTTTCATATTTAAATTGCATTTTACAAGACCAATATCTTAATAGAGGTGAGTGGCGTTTATTAGAGGAACAGGAAAGAAGATGGGATGATACCGAAAATTTGACTATTCTAATTAAAGTATTTTTTGATAAACCAGTCAAAAGAATACCCACAAACGCAGCAATACCGTCTCATTTACAAAAACACATTTATTTTGAAAAACAGAAAAAGTGGAGATGTTTTGTTTTCTTGAATGAAAAACCAAAATTCAAATGGGATGAATTAGAAATGCTTTGTGAACCAAATGAACACAAATAATTTATGAGTTTGAACAAAGAGTTAATTAATTATCAGGATAAATTATATTGGGTTTACAGAAGAGTAAACCAAACACAGGTGAAATCTGAATTTATACCGGAATTAAAAGACTTTTGGATGTGTGATTTAGTTGTGAGAGACAAAAACAATCACGAATCTAAATTGATATTTCTAAGAGAGATAAGTGACGCTATTATAGTGAATTCTTAATATCGGCAATACATAATTTGGTGTATTTGTCTTCGTTTCTTCTGGCCTCCCTTTCGTAAGGATTTGTAGAATAATAATAATCCTTTTGATATGTTTGATACCTTGGTCTAGATTGAAAATAGTGTGTATACTCATGTATAACAGTAGATACTATTTCCTCTTTTGTGTTACAATGAGGTAGATATATTGTCATTCTATTCCTCCAAAAACAGTAATTTCCAAAAACAACACAACCCTTTATTTTTCTTGGCCTTTCACTAAAAACTAATTTAAGTTTGGTTCTTTTTTTTTCATTGATACCAAAAAAATCTCTACACCATTTTATGGTTAATCTACTGATTCTTTTTTTTGTTGTGGTATCAATGAATTTTTTATTCACTCTTATTATTAGTTTTTATTCGTCTAGTAACCTTTTTTATCGGTTTAGTCACCTCAAAAATGTTATCGAAATTATCTAACACATCTTTTAGAATTGCTGATAATTCATATTTTTCATATTCTTCACTTTTTTTCCACAATACAGTAATGAAACTTTTATATTCAGCCTCACTTAATTTTATATTACTTCTAAGTGAATTATTCATGATTTTAAATACTTTCAATTGATCTACAAGTTTTTGTTCATTGTTTGACCCGAAGTACTTATCAACATAAACATTAGTAGTGATGTTGCTAATTACATTCTCAATGAAATTTGTAAATGTTGGGTGATTTATGTCGATTTTCATTTTTTGTTTTTCTTATAAATAGTTTTTAAAATAGAATAACCAAGAAAAAGGGGGAGTAATCTCCCCCCTAAAAAAAATTAATAATATATATTTATATATTATTTAGCCCACTTACCTCTGGAAACTATTTGTGCGATTATATTGTAAACCGATAAATCTTGGTAGGTATCTTCAATACTTTCATTTACAGTATCTTCTCTATTTAATAACACCAATTGTTTAAGTCTTTGTATTTTATCGTTCATTCTGAACCATAACCCCGTTAAAGATAATTTTACTTCCTCAGGAGTTGCAAGTCTTGTTCCAACTGATATATTATCAGGACCGTAGTTTAATTGTTTTTTACAAAATACTTCATACTGTTCTTTTAAGATTTTCTTGAACTCTTTGGTGGTTTCAGGATACATCTCCTCACACATTTTAATTGGATCCATTGTTTGTACTTTCTCTTCTGACATAATTTTAATATTTATACTATAATATACTCAATTTATTTGAGTAAACCAAATATTTATATATAAATCTAAAAAGATGGATATCAACATAGACGAAAAATTTGAATCAGACAAACCAAAGCACAAACAACTCATAAAAATGTTAACATTTAGAGTTGTTCCTGCGTACTATAAAGAAATTGAGAAGGTTGCCACCCACAAAAAGATGGATGTTTCTAAATTAATTAGAACTTACATTAAAGAGGGTATGAAAAGAGATGGTGAATTAACAGATAAGGAAGAAAAAGAATTTGGTTTAGAATAATTATTTATCAAACCTTCTAAATGAATTCTGTGTAATCATGTTATACTTGACTCCACCAATAAAATGGTGGAGTTCTTTTTTTCCCGTATAACTCATTGCGGATTTTAAGTAATCTTCAAAATTTTTGACCCATCCTTCAAGAGTGTATTCAACTTTGTTTCTACGAACCACACCTTCAGATGTTGTTAAATCCTGTTTTCCCCACGATTTTTGTACATCCTTGGTACTCATCCCCCTAAATGTTTTATAAAGAGGTAGTTCCGCGTGGAACATTTCTTTTGAGTTTGGCGAATATTGATTAACAATCTCACCATCTTCTTTTGTGGTTTCGCCAGCACTTTCTAAACATTTGTTTAAAATAGACCCTAACATCACATAATCGGCACCAAGTGCTAGTGCTTTTATTATATCAGAATACTTTTTAAATCCACCATCGGCCACGATATCAGTTCGATATTCTGAATGTAATTTAATATTGTGACATTCCTCAATTAATGATGCCATTGGATATCCAACACCTGTTTGAACCGTGGTTAAACAACCATTACCATTACCAATTCCAATTCTAACCAAATCGACACCGATTTTACAATATTCTTGGAAGGTTTTTGGGTTCGCAATGTTTCCAACCATTAAACACATAGAATAACCATATCTTTTTTTGGCCTCTTTTGCTAAATCATATAATAATTCCATGTGACCATTAGCAACATCAATTAAGGCCATAATCCTTTCCCCATCTTTTGTATAGATTTTATCACGTAAAAAGATTTTTTCGAAATCCTGTAGACTATATGATAAAAAGTTGTTAGTATCTACCCATTCATTGGTTGGATTAGGGACCCTTGGTAAAACAGGCATAATACCATTATTAAAAAATAAGTGAAAATTATTCTCACTGATAACCGTATCCATTGGTGCGGTCATTAGTGGTAACATGTTCCACACGTTACGTGAATTTATTTCACTTCTTGATTTAATCTTAGAAAGTGTTGCTGGTTCGATTAATACATCATCGAAATCGAATAATTGATTACAAATGTCAGTCATCATATTTGTTTTACCATAAAAATATAAGAAAAAAATGTGATTTTAAAAAATTATCAATAAAAAAAGTATTTATATTAGTATGGAAAACAAGATTATTTCTGAAAACGTGGTTAAATCTGTATTGGACAGAATTTTAAACGAAGAAACCTCTAAAGTTAAAAGAGAGGATTTCAATAGAGTACAGTTTAAAATAGAAGAACTACAAAATTCATTAAACGAAACCATCAAAGAATTTAGAAAGTTGGAGGATTCAATACCTGGTGGGTTGAAGACGGTATCTAACGGAAGAATATCGGGAATCTCAAGTAATTTATCAAGTGCACAAAAACTACTTGCACAATTAAAAGATAAAATTAAACAACATAAGAGAAGTACCTATTCTCAACAAGTGGACGAAAAGAAAAAATAATGAAATTAGTCAGACTTATAGAGGAGATAGACCCAAATTTAAAGAAAAATGACCCGAGTTATAAAAACCTTGTTAAAAGTGTTAAATTTCTTGAGGGTAAGAAAAAAGTGTTGTTTTTAACAACTTCAAATAGAGGTGGATGGGCGGTTAAAGAGTTAAATGAAGAACCGAAATCAACAAAATTAGCTAAAGCAATACAATCTTATTTAGGGAAATCAAAATGTAAGTTGATAGAGGTTCCCGATTTAAAAATATACACATGTGAGGGTAATGTTTCACATATGAAAGGTAATGATTGTGGTGTTAAGAAATCGTCTTTAAAGGATAAGGATAAAAACCCAACAGGTCAACATAGATGTTGGAGAAGTATTAATAATCCTGATGATGAATTATGGAAAATAAGTAAGGAACTCTTTGAATGTGATGCGGTTGTATTCTTTGGATCAATTAGATGGGGTCAAATGAATGCACAGTATCAAAATCTAATTGAAAGGTTGACGTGGTTAGAAAATAGACACTCAACCTTAGGTGAATCTAATATTATTAAAGATATTTCTTGTGGTGTAATTGCAATTGGTCAAAACTGGAGAGGAAAAGAGGTTTTAGATGTACAAAAACAAGTGTTAACCTTTTTTGGTTTTGATGTAAAAGACGAATTATGTTGGAATTGGCAATATACCATGAATCCGAAGGACGAAACAAACAAAAGTTACAAAGAATCGGGTGAAAAGTTCAATCAAACATTTGAACTAGATTAATCCTCCTGATTATTACGTTCTTCCATATATTTTTTTCCCTTTTCGGTTAAGAAAAACATTTCTTCAGTATTATCGTCTTCATATGAGTTGATATAACCACTTTCTTTAAGTTCATGTAACACGGTACCCGCAACAATTTCTCTTAAAATTTTAGTGAACTCTTCTTCGGTAAAAAGTTCATCATTTTCTTCACCCATAAGACCTGAAATATATTTTTCGTTCATCACGTCTAAGATATATTGTCTTGCGTATGTTAAATCAGTTATTTCGTAGTCCTCAAAAAATTTTGATTCAATTAATCCCATTAATAGATTTTCAGACTCTTCAATTACAACAGGTTGGTAAACTTTTGACATAAGAATTATTGGTCTTTTTTAAAAGTATAAATAAAAAAAACGAGAAAAAAAAACGGTTGATAATAAATCAAATTATTCTTATATTTTAATTCATATATTAATTAAAATGAAAGAAAATAAAATATTTATCCAAATCGCCTCATATAGGGACCCACAATTAATTCCTACAATAAAAGATTGTCTATCAAATGCTAAAAATCCAGAAAATTTGGTTTTTTCAATAGCTTGGCAACATTCAAAGGATGATGTTTGGGATAATCTTGATGAATACAAAGATGACCCAAGATTTAAAATTGTTGACATTGATTATAAGGATTCACAAGGAGCTTGTTGGGCTAGAAATATGTTACAACAACAGTATGATGGTGAAGAATATACACTACAATTAGACTCACATCACAGATTCATTAAAGATTGGGATGAGGAATTGATTAACATGATTAAACAACTTCAAGAGAAGGGACACGAAAAACCTTTATTAACAGGATATGTGTCTTCTTTTGATCCAGATAACGACCCACAAGGTAGAAATATGGTTCCTTGGAAAATGAACTTTGATAGATTCATACCTGAAGGTGCTGTTTTCTTTTTACCAGCGGCGATTGATGATTTTAAAGAAAGAAGTGAACCAATTCCAGCAAGGTTTTATTCAGCTCATTTCTGTTTCACATTAGGTCAATTTTGCTTGGAAGTTCCACACGATCCCGAGTACTATTTTCACGGAGAGGAAATTTCAATTGCGGTAAGAGCGTACACATGGGGTTATGATTTGTTCCACCCACATAAAATAGTTGTATGGCACGAATATACAAGGAAGGGTAGGAAAAAACAATGGGACGATGACCCTGTATGGGGTTCAAGAAACAACAAATGTCATCAAAGAAATAGAAAGTTATTCGAAATGGATGGTGAGGTTAAGGACATTGATTTTGGTGTGTATGATTTTGGAAAAGTTAGGACATTAGAAGATTATGAAAGATACGCAGGTTTATCATTTAAAAAACGTGCAATTCAAAAATATACAAAAGATAATAATTTAGCACCAAATCCACCTTTATATGGTAAGGAATTTGAAGATTCGTTTATGAGTATTTTTAAACATTGTATTGATATACATTATCAAAGTGTTCCTGAAAATGATTATGAGTATTGGGTTGTGGCGTTTCACAACGAAAAGGACGAGACAGTTTTTAGGAAAGATGCCGATAAAAATGAAATAAGACAAATTATGAATGATTCGGATGGTTATGGTAAAATATGGAGAGAATTTCAAGTAGAATCAAAACCATCATATTGGGTTGTGTGGCCATATAGTGCATCTAAGGGTTGGTGTAATAGATTAACAGGAAATTTATAACATGATAAAACATTGTTTCTATTTAAATTTAGAGAGAAGACCAGATAGAAAACTTTTCATAGAAGAACAACTAAATAAGAGTGTTTTATTAAAAGACATATATGAAAGATTTGATTCGGTTGATGGATATAAAGTACATCCAAGAGATGTTAAAGAAGGTTTACTAACTGAAAACGCAATTGAAGATGTTTTAATGGATACAGTAACCGCTTGGGGTTTATCTTTAACTCAAGGTGGGTTAGGGGTACTATTAACATATAAAAAGGTGTTTGAAAAGATATCTCAATTGGATTCTCCGGCAATTACATTTGAGGATGATACACGTATAAAAGATAATTTTGATTATTACTTAGAAAAAGTATTAAATGAATTACCCGATGATTTTGATTTATGTTATTTGGGTTACGGTGAAATAAAAATAGAAACTGAAAAATATTCAGACCATTTATCAAAACCTAAGGGTATAGTAACATGTTTACCTTCATTAATAATTTCACCAAAAGGTGCTAAAAATTTATTGGAAATTTTAAAAAATGTCGATAACCAAATAGACACCGCAATTTACACGAAGGGTAAACATCTAAATTTATTTGTATCAAATGAGAAAATTGTTGAGGTTAAAAACGAATTCAAAACTGACATACAGGGTAATCATGGTTGTAGAAAAGATTATGTAAAACAAAATTACATAATCAGTACAATTGCTGTTGGTGATGATGCCAATAAGAAGGCACTTAAATTGTGTTACGATTTAAATTACTTTAAACAGGAATTATTAATTGTAACAGATAGAAAAGATTTATTTGAAAAGGTTCCTAATGTTATATTAGTTGAGTATCCAAATAAAAGATTCTCATATAACGATAAGATAATTTGTTTTGAAGAGGGATTCAAGTATTATGATTGTGTTGTATACATAGATTCAGATAGTAGAATTTTCTATAAAAATTATAAAAATTGTTACACAAACTTTTTAAGAAAAATTGAACCGGGATTTCATCCGTCTTGGGATTGGGGAAAAGTTATTAGAGATAGTGGTGGATTTTTCAATAGTACCGACATTTCAGGTAGAATTAAAGGGTATGGTGAGTTAGCGTTATTAAAATCAAAAGAATTAGAAATTCCATTAGAAAACGCATACCATTATCAAGAAGGTGCGTTAATCATTTGTAAAGATGGTGGTAAAGAAAAAATATTATTAGATACTTGGAGAAGTTTATCATCGGTTTTAGATGATTATGAAATATATAACAATGTAAAAAGAGTTGGGATTGGTGAAGGTAATCTGGTTGGGTTATCTGTTGCAAAAAGTGAAATAAAAATTAATTCACATAATGTTGCAAATTTTATAGGTGATAATTTAAAATATAATTTTTGTAGTGGAGGTCAAATCGGTGATTATATAAAAAATTTCCCCGATCGTACAACAGTAAAAATAAGTGATGGAACCCTAATAAAAACGAATGAGATAAATGTTGAATTTGATAATAAATTTATTGACTTGACTTATGAAATATATCAATTATCTGATAATTTAATGTGTCTAACATATAAATGGAATAATAAAAATAATGTTGAGTTTTTAGACCACGAATTTAAAATAAACAACAATGTATACCATTTCAATAGTGAAAAAACAGGTGAAATGGTATTTGAATATCGAAAAAATATAGAAATTTACCATACTTATGATTGGTATGGTCGAAGAAATTGGAAAGAAATAGATAGAATATGAAAAATTTTGCATTTTGTACTTTAACATATGGTGAAAAATATATCAAATTCGGCGATTCGTTAATTAAACAATTAAACGATATGGGGTATCATGTTTTTGTTTTAACGAATGATATTAATCATTATATACCTACTGATTTATTAACACCAATTGAATACAAAAAAGAGTACTTTTCATTTCACGAAAAAAGAGTGATAGTACAAGAATGTTTGAAACATTATGAAACTGCAATTTTTTTAGATGCCGATGTACACATAAAAGACATAGATAATTTGGATATTTTTGAAACGGTAGAACCGGGTTTACATATTTTTGCAAATTTTGGTCACATCGGTCACACCTTTTTAAATGATGATATGTCAATGTGTGGTGGTAAAGGTTTAAGAAACACAAAATACGGTAAAAGAGGTTTGGAACTATTAAATAAATTAGGTTACCAATCTGAAAGATTACTTCACGATAATTTAGTTTGGTATGAACATTTTTTAGAGGGTAGGTGGATGATTAAAAAAGATGACGGAAAAGAAGACAGATTTTTCGAAATATGGGACAGTCTTGTTGAATTTTGTGAACAAGTAGACATTGAATTAGGATATGTAGATTCAATAGGTGCGGGTGAGGGTTCTGTTATGTCGATATCGGCATACAACTCGGGAATTAGAGTACATTCAGTCAGTAATCTTGTTGGGTTTATCATCAAACATTTCATTTCAAATTACGAAGAAAAAGTAAATAATATAAAACCATGGAATATAGCGGGGTAAGTGAAAACTTTAAGAATTTAGAAATACACTCTCTAATTTGTAATAGAGATGTTGTAATGGCAATTAATAACTTTAAATCACTACAGAAATTTGATGAATTTAAAGATTTACCAATATATCTACATGATGATGGTTCATTAAGTGATTTAGATATTTCATTATTAAGTGACATAAAGAATGTGAAGTTTATTGATAGAAAATGGGCGGATGAACAAATAGAAAAATTCATTAAAGACCATCCTAATTGTATGAGTTATAGATTAGGAAGTAGTAAAATCAATCTATGGCACAAAATAAAAACATTTGATTACTTTTTCTTTTCGGAAACTAAATCAATATTGGGAATGGATACTGATTTACTCTTTATGAGAAAACCTGAGGATGTAATTAATTTAATAAATTCGGGTACACCATTTTACTTTCCCGATGTACAAAGTTCTTATTCCTTCAATGAACCAAAAAATGAAGTACCCGTTTTTAAAAATGTAAACACCGGTTTAATTTACATACCTTCTGAAGAATATTATAGTTTAGATGATTTGGAATTTGCATTATCTAATTTGGTTAGAAATAATGTTAATTATTTCCCGTCTTGGATTGAACAATCTGCATTTGCACACATGTTTTATAAAAATGGTGAATATGTAAGTCTATCTGTTGAAAAATATAGAATACCATACTTTCAAAGTGTTGATATAGAAATGGTTGAATGTTTACATTTTGTAAGTTATCCCGCTGTTAGGGAAACATATGAACAATATGTTGATTATTTAAAATTTGATAATGGTGCACTAATTTATAAAAATAAATTTTTCACCCAATTTAATGAACATCGTATACCATTGATTATCGAGGTTTTTAAACATGATAGTTTTTTCAGTTTAAAATATTATTGGGGTTTAGAAGAAACAAATCAATCATTTTTAGACCATATTTTTAAAATAACAACATCGAAAGGTGTAATCAATAAAAAATTTCAGTCTAATAAAAATGGATTTTTTATATTTAAAACAACAGATGAGTTAATTAAAATAGAACACACATACGAATGGTATGGTGACACTGATTGGATAGAAGTGGATTCGATATATTTATAACATACACCATAAAGTTTTAAACCAATACACACATGGACGGTGATGATAGTGAACAGAATCAAAAAATTAAAAGACAAAAACAAGAGATTAACTTTTTACAAAGATACATCTCTAATGTTGGCGATGTTCTTTCTACCTCTTGGATACGATGCACTGTTCAAGATGATGATGGAATTGACAGGTTCGTATTGGGGATCAGACGCTATCTTCTACTCGATTTCAGGGTGTTTTTGGTTATCCTATATATTACTTACGAGACATTTAAATAAAAAATAAAACCTCCTATTTGGAGGTTTTTTTATCTTTCTTCTCTTCCGGTTTTTGTAGACCCTTTTTTACTTCATCTTTTTTCACGTAGTGATTTTTAGTTGCTTCTTTGTGCTTTTCGAGGATTTTCTTTTTTTCTTCCTCAGTCATTCCAAATACAGACATATTACTTAGTTTTTATAATCGTTTATTATTTTTATACACTCTTCTTTTTTCTTTTTTAGAACAAAACATTTTTCATATTCTTCCAGTTCTTCAAAAATATGAATCATACCCTCAACAATTTCCAAATAAAGATCCAAATCAGTTTTAAACCCAATCAAACTACAACTATTAAAATAATCAATTAAAATGTCATTGTCAAGAGAAACCGCGTAATTGTAAATCATTTTTAATTCTTCATCATCGTAGTTGTTAACTAATAACACTCTAGTTGCTTGTATTAAGAATTTAAAAGACATTTCCATACCATAAATATCATTCATAAACCATCTCTAATTTTTTCTCTAACATTTTAAAACATTCTTTAAAACCTTCGATTTCAATTTCTTCTCTTGTTGGTTTAGAATTTACTCCATTGCCAATTACATATCCATTATTTAATGAAATTGTAAATACCCATTGATTTTTACTATACATTTCTATATTCAAAAACACTCCATTATCATCGAAAAATTTATATAACTTTCTATCATCGAATAAGTTTAGTGAAGTGACGCATGGTACTCCCACATTCGGAAACATGTTCTGAATGAACTTTTCAAATGACTTCGGACAATTGTTTTTTATAAAATACCAATCCATTATACCTTTAATTATTATTTAAAATAAATAAATTATATATATTTTTAAAGATTTTCAATGTTTATAATATACTTATGAATGTTTACTTGGAAATATGAAAATACACGAGTATTATTATAACGACGAAACGAAAAGATTGTATGTAGAATTTTCCACAAAAAATGATGGTGATAAATTTTACAGAATTTTGGAACTCGATTTTTCAGAAATCGAATATTATTCACCTGAAATTATCGTTGAGGAGGATTTAGAGGAAATTGACGAGTTTTTCATTAAAGAACTCATAAATCAATACTTAGAAGAAAATGATTTACCCGAAGAAATAATTTTATAGTATTTATAGATATGGGATTCTTAACCGACGATAAAAAAGATAAATTAAACAAATTCGTGAAATTTGTTAAAGACGAGTTGGGTATAGAAAAAATGCCAACAGTCTCAATACAAAATCATAGAGAAGGTTTAAAAACCACAGCAAATTACGATTACACCAAAGAGAATAAGGTAATAAAGGTTTGTAGTAAAAATCGTGCGTTAGTCGATGTTATGAGGAGTATTGCACACGAACTCGTACATCACAAACAGTTTGAACAAGGTCGTTTAGAAGTGAGGCCTCCCGATATAGGGGGGGAAATTGAGGATGAAGCAAACGCAAAGGCGGGACAATTCATCAAAATGTTTGCAAAACAAGATTCGTCTATATATGATGAATAGTTTAAAATCTATTTAAAGTTATCTCTAAATGAGATTCGATTGCTTTGTCGAATTGATTACCACCAATCATAATATTAGTAAAGAAAGTTTGGGACGTTAATACTAATTTATTTGACGGCATTGCACCATATGTGTCGATATTGAATATATATCTCGTATAATCCATTGTATTAATCTCTATTATTGTTTTTTCTTTACAATAGTCACAAGGGAAATCAACCCATATTTTTTGTTCAGAAACATTATCTTTTATTATTAAATAATGACCATCAAAAATCCATTTAGTTGTTGAGATATCAAATCTTCTATAAATGGTTGTATTATTAAAATCCTGACTTAATTTTAATCTATTGTCTGTTGTAATCCCTGTTACTAAAAAATTAGAAACAGAAGCCCTATCTGAATTTATTACAATACCCTCCATTCCGTAATTGAATTTATTAACAACTTTAATATCAACAACATCCCACCTACCGTTAAGATTTAATTGGGGATTACTTGGTAATTCGTACTTCTCACAACTCCAAAAAAGAGTCACAAATAACAATAAAACTAACTTTTTCATGTCTTAGGTTTAAAATGTATACAAAAATAGGTATTTTTTTGAATATCATAACTAATTTCAAAATTTTTTTTTGATATTTATATATTATGAAAATAGAGGTTTCTGAGAAACAATTTGACAGAATTTTAAAAAATATCACTGAAACTCAAGAAGTTAGTGAACAAGATTCGGCCACACCTAGTCCAGAACCAACTGCAGGTACATCATCCACACAATCGGGTGGACAAGGGTACCCTAGTGTGGGTAAATGGGAAAGTGGAGTAACCAGAGGTCCAGCAAATCAAATAGGTATTACAAAATGGGCGGATGTGGTTGGTGCGAATTTGAAAAGAGGTAAGGCTAACCCGTTAAAATAAAGTATTTATATATAAAATCAAATGAAACAAGTAATATCAGAACAAGAAAAAAATAGAATCAAATCTTTATATGGTGTTCTACCAAAAGAAAAAGATTTTGTTTTTGATATGGTTTTAACCGAAAATAACAAGTATTTGATTATAATGGATCAGGTTTTTGTTGCGGGAGGTGATGGAAACTCAATTGGTTCTATATGGGAAAACACACATATATTCAATGAAATCATAAAGGAAAGTATAGGAACTATCAATGAGTCGGTTAACGAGTTAATTGACAGTATTGAATGGAAAAAAGAATTAGTTTCTGAATGGTTGAAAGATAAAACTGTTATTAATGAAGGGTTGTGGGACAGTATAAAATCAGGTGTTTCAAATGTTGCTGGTAAAATTGGAAATGCGGCTATTGAGGCTGCTAAAACAGTATTCAATAAAGGAGTCTTACCCGCTTTGAGATGGGTAAGAAGAGGGTTGTATACAGGTATTGGTATTGTAATAGATGTTATGGTTTCAATATTAGCTGCTAAAACAAATGCAATCGTTTGGTTTGTTGTTGTGTTATTAGACATATATGAAATTGTAACAGGTGATTTTGACCCACAAGATCCAGATAGAATGCAGTTACCGTTTTTCTTTTTATTTGCGGATTTATTAGGTTGTATTTTTACAGGTGCAACGGCTTTAGCGGCAAGGAAAGTGGCACCCGCAATCGCGAAAAATGGTTTAGCGAAAGCCGCCCCACAATTGGTAAAACCCATGGAAACCTTAGCTCAAAAAATTCCAACCTTACAAGGACAATTAGCCAGTGTTGCAACAAATTTAGGAAATAAATTAGGTCCAAGTTCTGTTGGGATAATTTCTAGAATAAAGAACGGTATTAGTAGAGTACTCCAACAGTTTATGGAGTTCATACAAAAGACATTCACAGTACAGAATGCGAAAGCGGTAATAAAATCAAAACCAGCAGCAGCTGCGGCAACGGGTGTTGCAGTATTAGGTGCTACTGAATTAATGGGTAAAGCATTACCAAAACTTGATCCGAATGGAAAAATGGGTGGGTACATTACTCAATTCGATGCTAAAGCAAAAGAAGTAACGGGATTAGGTCAATATAAGCCTTCACAATCTGAAGAAGATGCAATTATGGCATCATTAGCTAGAATAAATCAACAAAGTAATTAATTAAAAAAAACATATAAAATGAAATTATTTGAAATTATAAATGAAAATTCAAAACATTTGAATGAAGGTGTGTTTAGTAACTTAATGAGTAGAACCTTTGGTTCTGGTTTTAAGGCAACGGTATCTCAAACTATAGAAACGTTATTAAATAAAACGGTAGATGACATTGCTAGAGGTTCTGGTAAAGTAACTTTAAGATCCATAAAAAATAGTGAAAGTTATATAGCAGCACTTAAACAATCAATATCGGAAGCATCTATTGCTAAATATGGTAAGAAATTTACTGATTTAACCGCGTCTGAAGCCGATGTGTTGGCTAAAAATGTTCAAGACGGGATGGACGCTCATTTAACAGACTATGCGAAAAAAACAGGAAAATTAGCGGACGCGGATTTGGCTGCAGCTAGACAAGCTGTGGATCAAACAAGTGACGCGGTAAAAGCTGGTGCTGCTACCCCGAGAGATTTAAGAGCTGCAACTAAAGATTTAGTAGTCAATCAAAAAATGTCAACTAGAGTTGACACTATGAAAAAAGTACTCGGTGGGTTTGACCAAAGAACAAGAACACAAATCATAAACTTGTTGAAAAAAGATATTAAAGTTGTTACCGATACTGGTGAAAAGGTATCACAACAAGTTGTGGGTGAAACTACCATTTATTCTGGTGGTAAATTATTAAAAATATCAAAAGAACAATTAAAAGCATTTCCTGGTCAAGTTAAACGAGTAATTGTTAACAATCCTGTTAAGTCAGCGTTAATTGCTGCGGGTTTAACTGCCGCAGTATTATATCTAATATTTGGTGATGGGACAATCCTAACAGATGAAGGTGGAAAGGCAATTGATGATAATGGACAGGCGAATGAATTTTTACCATGTATTCAAGAATTAATCAAGAGTGGTGAAGGTAAAATGGTTACAAGTACAGGTGGTCAGATTAGTGTTTTAGTAAGTCCGTCTGATTATCCGGGTGGAATTAAGTTTTACACCAACGGAAGGGTATTTGATGTTGCAGGTAGAAAGATGGGTACATATAAATGTAAAGAAGGTCAAGCATCAATACAAGAACAAGACTTGATGCCGTTTGCGTATCAATATAGTAGAGATAGACAACAAACACCACCACAACAAAATACAACCACTCCAAGTAAAATAGGATTATCAAAAATTGATATTAAGTGGGATACACCAGGTGGTGGCGGTGGTGGAGAAACTACCCCAAGACAATCTAGATTTCACGATTGTAATGGTAAATCATTACCACACGAATTCGGATGTCGTTCAGAACAAGTTAAACAAGTTCAAACGTGTTTAAATTTACCTGAAAAATATAGAACAGGTAACTTTGGTCCAATCACTAAAAAGGCCATAGAAGATATGGGAATCGATTTAAGTAATGGATTAACACAAAACATAATTGACAGAATATGTGGAGGACAAACACGAGAAAGAGCATCAATCGAACCAATTAAAACGGATAGATTAAAAATGTCTGATTTAGCGATGCCTAAAGTAGATATGAAATTACCTAACATAACTCCAAGATATGCTGCCGGTAAAAAAATATACGATGATGCGATGAGTAATGGTACCCTTTTTGAACGTTTAGGTAGATTAAAATATAAGGGTGATTATTTATCACAAACCGATTTAGACGAATTAAATAATTACGTATCTGCGTTAGGTTGGAAATTTTTGAAAGAAAAAGATAAGGAAGATTATGATGTTAAATACGTTTGGGTAAAAGCATAAAAACATGAGTGAAATTAAAAATATAGTATCGAACGTCTTATTAGAAGAACGTAAAAAACGTCTAACTGAGTCATATAATGAATTAAATGACATTAAAGACGGGAATTATTTAATTGAAAGGTATGTTTCGATTACACAAAAATTAGTTAACGAAGGATATGATATCGACGAAATTGAAATTCCTGATAGTGTAAAAAATTTAGTACCTGATCAATTAAAAACTGATGACGTAAAATCTGCATTAACTGATGCACTTGCTACATCGGCGAAAGAATATATCATAAGATTTATATTAAAAGAAATTTTTGGTGCAGGTGCAGGTTTTTCAACATTCGCGGCTCAACTTTTCGCCGATTGGAATCCTTTGGATTTGTTAAAAATATTCAAAAATAAACAAGAGTGTGATGCTGCTTTTCCGGCTTTATCTGATAGATTGATAACCATGTTAGTAAGGTATATCGCTTCGGGTGAAGTTGGTGGTGATAGTAATAATTACGGATTAAACTTTAGTGGTATGGGTAGTACCTATTTAGGTAACTTATTTGGTGAGGTTGTTAAAGACTCTAACGTATCGGAAAAAGTTGCAAATAAATTCTGTGAATTTATACATTAAAAAATGGAAATGACTAAAAAACAAATATTAGAACAAAAAAGACTATTAAATGAAGATGGATGGGAAAATGCATTAATGGTCGCAGGATTTATTCCTGTAATAGGTGAAATTGCCGATATCGCGTTAATAGGTTTATATCTTTATAGAAAAGAATACATATACGCTGGATTGATGTTAATCGCGTTAATACCTACTGTGGGTGATTTTATTGCGAAACCGTTTATTACTTTATTAAAAGGTTATGGTGCGGTCGGTAAAACTGCATTAAAAAGTGCCGATGATATGGCAAAGTTTTTAATGGAAAACCCTAAGGCTAAAGCTAATTTCCTTAAAATGTCTGAACATTTTGATAACAAATTAGTTCAAGAGACAATAAAAAGATTAAATAAGACAGGAACAGGATTAGGTCAAGGATTAACACAATCAATGAACACTTTGAAGTCTGTAGTTGGTAAATTAAAACCTGTAAGATTAGGACAAAGAGTTGGACAAGAAATCGCAAGTCAATCAGTACCTGGTTTCTTTAAAACTATTGTGGGAGGTGGACCTGTTGCTATGGGTATAAAAAGTTTTTTCAGGGAAGAGAGATTAGCTCAATATATTGCAAAAACAGGAAAAAAACCAAGTAATTGGTTGAGTTATTGGTACAATATTATTAGAGGTGGAAGAAGTGATAGAAGAAAAATGGTAAAGTCATTAATAGTTGCTAGTGGTATACTTAGTTTTTTCGGATTACCGAGTTTCGAGTCTTTTGAACAAAAGTTTATGGAAGATGAGAACTTTAGAAACCAATTAGCCAATAATCCTGAATTTAGTTCTATTGTAAATTATAGTGGTGTTTCACCTCAAGAATTATCTTCAATTGAATCATCAGGAGAAAAGTCAGGTGGTGGTATGGCTAACATGTTTATGAACCTATCAATGTTAAAAACTTTAGCACGTTTATACGCTTAACAGATATTTATATTAGAGTCTGTTGGTTTGGTCACCAATCGATGATAATATGATAAAACGAAAAGGAGGTATTCAAATCTCGGCAAAGGGGTCCTAAAGACCTCTTTGTTCGTTATATACCTTTATAATAAAAAACCCCTCAAAATCGAGGGGTTTTGTCTATGGTGGAGGTGACGGGAGTCGAACCCGTGTCTTGCTCGCCATATCATAAATGGACTACACGTTTATTTGATTATTCATAACCAACAAATAGTAAGTTAATATCAGGAAACTTACAAGACTGTTCCTAACCGGATTTTCAAGAGCCGTCAAGTTTGCTCCAACACTCTGAGGTGGTGTTACACCTTAAGGACTTCTGTTCCAAGGTTATATGTCCGTCGACCCGTGTGTAGTTTCGCCTTAGGCTACTGCTACGTTAGAAGTTGCGATTAAGCCACAAGCTTCCATGTTGTTGTAAACGTTGCCGTTTAATTGTTACCACCGTGGATTAAAGTCGTAGATGACATCCGACTACGTGCCCATTTACCATATCAACGCCAATCAATACCAAACACCCCCATTTTATTCATAGTATAAATACTATTTATTTTTTTGATTATCCAAAGTTACTTCAAAAAAGAAATATTCCCTAATTTCCCATATATTTTTTAAGTCATTTTCATTATAAGTAAATTGACCTAACCACGGATCATTTACATAAAAGAAATTGTCCTCGTAAGAATGTATTAAAATCCAATGAGGAACACCGTGTGTTATCGTTCTAACCAAATTAACACTACCCCTATCAATTGAGTCTCTAAGAGATTTATATGGATTAGTTTCACTAATATGTTCAACATATTTTAAACCTAATTCGTCCATTCCTTTCCTCATTCTTTCGGGAGGGGTACCTATGATAGAATCGGTTTCACACATTGAACATATATCCTTAATCGAAGGTATATCTTCTCTAAAAAAGTCTCCAACCATTTTAATACAAGTTGGACCACAACTAATTCCATCAGGTTGACTATAATAAATCATATTTTATTTAATTAATCTTAATTGGAAAATTTTTTTCGTACAATGCTTCGAATAACAATTTATTTTTTTCCCATTTTTTATTAACCATTCCGATTGATTTGTGTGTGACTCTGATTCTTGTTGTTACACCAACCTTAACATCATCTAAATGATTTTCTAAACAAATAGGTAAATCATAAAAATGAAATCCTTCAAATTGTTCATTAAATTTATGTTTGATTCTTTTTTTATGAATCATCATAAATAATCCATCAATAACAACTACTTGTTTTGGAGTCTCAGCAAAACTATCTTTTGAGTAATTATTAACATGTCTTTTACCTTCGTGTTCGTGCCCAACAACACCATACATAGATGTTCTATCTTGCCACCACATACCACTTAATAAATTATTTGTACCGGCTAAACCTAAAATTCCGTACTCTGTATTCTTTTCAAATAATTTAATAATTTTGGGTGTTATGTTTGTTGTTTCTAAAATAAGATCATCGTGCATAAAAACAACAATATCATTTTTCGATTCTTCTAAACCTTTATTATAAATTTTTGATAAAGATTCTTCTCCGTTATTTTCGTATACAATTATTTCAGTTTTGGGATGTGAAAACATCTTACTAACATGTTTTAAATAATTGTCATCTATTTCACGTGTTGGTATAACAACACTTACTGGTTGGTTATTCTTCGACATAAATCGCTTCTATATTTCCGTCATATTCTTTTAAATCTATGACTATTGGTTTATTTGATGGTATATATCCTTCCGTACAAATTGATGCGTTTACATATAAAGTATCTTTTATATAAACACCCCCATAACCACTATGAATGTGTCCAAATACGTGTAACAAAGGTTTAACTTCTTCAACACGTACTCTTAATAATTCACAACCAACATTCACACTACCCTGTCTCCAATTACTAACAAAATCTCTCGCTTCGTTTGGTGGTCCGTGTGTTACTAGTACATCGGTATCATTTGGAATCATATCCCAATATCTTTTCAAATCATCCCCCATTCTTGGTAGATTAAACGCCCAATTATAAAATTCAGGTTGCCAAGGACTACCCCAAAATTTTATAGGTCTTTTGAATTCAGGAGACTCAATTGTAAATCCACTATCCTCAAGATAAACAACATCAGATTGTGATAAATTTTCTTCATTCATTAAATGATAAAACCAATCATAATCACCTTTATGATGTGGATATCTATGATTTTCGAACGCCCAATCATGATTACCAGCTATAAAAATCTTAGTATCGAATTCTTTTAAATTCATATACCAATGGACAAATTCTTCAACATCTCTTTGGGTTCCCATATTTGTACAATCTCCCGCATGAATTAATACATCACCTTCAGGTAATGGACGATATTTCTCCATTTTCTTATGGAGACCATGCGTATCAGATATACAAACAATTCTCATTTTAATAATATAAAAAATATTCTTTAATATGCAAAAAAAAAGTCAGAAATATTCTGACTTAATTTGGGGCCGCACGGTTAATATTTTTGTGAGGTCTCTTCCACCATTCAGTTTTATTAAACTGAAAAAAATAAAAACACTGAGATTACATGTTTTAGTGATTGACTTTAGAAAGATTATTGTTTCCTTCCGTATCCACAGTCTTTTGAACTGTACCAATCAGTGACGGTCAATTAGATTAACCAATCCTTGAGTCATTAGATACTCTCATCTTACTCATTACTCTTCGAAGTTGCCACCCCGATTAATCCTTGCGGGACTAGAGAACTTTCTTACAATTCACATTGGGTTTGGGACCCTTTGTGGCCGTGAACCCCTCACGACTATGTAGTCACCTGTCTCTAACGACTGACGGACACTTTTCCTTTTGTTTTTAAGTTGTTAAACCAAAATTAACAAAATGATTTTAGTTACCGATTTGGAAGGTAGTGGTCCGTCAACCAGCCGTGTCATCTTTTGAACGACACGATACTAAACTACCCTCTGAGATATCCCTACCTCCATACTTTTGGACCCCTTCGAGATAAGAACCTTGGTAGATTCAAATCAAGGATTGTAACAGCACCACCTGTACACAATCATACCTTTCGGTTTTAAGATTCCCATTGTATTGAATCACGCAATTGTATGGTTGGATGACCGTACTTCTCACAATAATTCTACGAGTTATTCTTATTGGTGTTCCCACCTCAACCAAACGACCGGTATCGCTTGGTCATCAAACCACTTTCCCTACAGTGTTACCCTCGGTACTTAAGATTTAATGATATCCCGCTTGCCTACTCGAGTTCCTTTTCAGAAACCGCAAACCTAAATAACTAATTCAGATTCACTTTATACTGCTTTCACAGTTTATTTTAATCGACCATAGGCGGCCAATATTTTTTATTCAAAGAACTTTATCGTTTCCGATTGTTTTACAAATATACGATGACTTTTTTAAAAAACCAAATTTTTATAAAACTTTTTTTAATTTTTTTTAGATGTTTTGCGGAGAGTGAGGGGCTCGAACCCTCGCGTCACGAATGACCTAACAGTTTAGCAAACTGCCCCCTTCACCAACTTGGGTAACTCTCCTAAAAAACCTTTTTTTCGTCATTTCTTCTTCTTGCTTCTTCAGCTTCTTTATATAACCTAATCCAAGTTAAAGAAAGGTCAACTATTGCCAATGCGGGAGCAATTAAAACAACCATAATTGCGTCGAGACCTGGAGACACACCAATCATACCAGGATTTGATACTTGTCTATATTTTTTTACTAATTGATAAAAACAATAAAAAATACAGATAACATGAAAATAAAAATACATAATTTACTTTTTAGTTTTTCTTTTATTTAAAAATTCATAAAATTTATTTTCATAATTTATGAAATGAGTCATTGCCCACCATTTACCAAAAACACTTCCCGTTATATAAACGATAATAACAGACCAATCATTTGCAAATAATCTATCGAGTGCAAAATATGTTGATCCAAGTGATACTAAATTAATCCATACTGAATTAAACACAAGTTGTTTTACTTTATTTTCATAGGTGTATTTTATTTCCATGGTTTTAAAAACATTGAATAAAACTTGGAAAAAAAATACTAATACATATAACCACATAATTTTATTATTTTATTGTTTATCAGGAATTTAACCCTAAATAGATGAGCCTCCTGTCGGAATCGAACCAACGACCTACTGATTACAAATCAGTTGCTCTACCTGCTGAGCTAAGGAGGCAATGTGTGGACCGGCCTGGGCTCGAACCAGGGACCTACTGATTATGAGTCAGGTGCTCTAACCAACTGAGCTACAAGTCCATTTAATTACTGTTTTTTATTACCAAATTTAGAGTTAAATTCATCTAAAGATTGGATATACGTTTTACCATCTTTAGTTGGGAACGTTTTTATCAAATGTTGTTCTCTATTCATAATATTTTATTTTATTGTGGTAGGTCCACGTGGACTCGAACCACGAACATCTCATTAGAAGTGAGAAGTTATATCCCTTTAACTATAGACCCAAATGTACCCGGGGCGGGACTTGAACCCGCACGAGCGTTGCGGCTCACAAGATTTTAAGTCTTGCATGTCTACCGATTCCATCACCCGGGCTAATTCTTATAATGTCAATGAACTATATTTCAAATATAACAATAAAAAATCATAAAACAAAAAACCCAAACAATTTTACTTATTTGGGTCTTGATTTTTTTATCCTTTATTAAAATGAGGTTTCATTTGTTTCGGTTTTGGGTGTTTATAAATCGGACCATAATGTGTTCTTGGTGAATAAAAAAATGGTCTTGTTCCAATTCTACTTTGTGGTGTCCTATATGTGATATAACATCCACTCATTAAAATAAAAACAAAAAATAATGAAATATTCTTTTTCATAATAACAAAGATCTAAGTACTCGGTACGGGAATCGAACCCGTATCACCACCGTGAAAGGGTGGTGTCCTAACCGTTAGACGAACCGAGCATTGGCGGAGGTTCAGGGATTCGAACCCCAGATACAGTTTCCCGTATGACGGTTTTCAAGACCGTTCCATTCAACCACTCTGGCAAACCTCCAATTTTTGCGGACCGGACGAGACTCGAACTCGCGACCTCCGCCGTGACAGGGCGGCATTCTAACCAACTGAACTACCGATCCAAAGTTTGTTGCGAGAGAGGGAATCGAACCCCCGACCTAAAGGTTATGAGCCTTCCGAGCTACCGCTGCTCTATCTCGCGATTTATTTTACAAAGATAGGAATAAATATGTATATAATCAATAAATTTTAAAAAAAATTATGAAATACTTTTTCATATTATAATACATAACACTCTATTGTAATATTTATAGATGGACAAAATAAATAAAAGTATCTTGATTATTTAAGGGTAACTCCTTTAAGTTTTTGGGATACGTATGTAAAAACCAAAAACAATGGAGAGAGTTAGAACCATCGCACTATCGGTTAGAGATAGATTTTTTCAATTTTTCTTAATATTTGCACTTGCTTGGGTCATCCTTGCATTATTATTTCAACTAACATTTGTTGTATTACAATTTAGTGGTAACGAACACATCACATCTCAATGGGTAACTAAAATTGAACACATAATTGATGGTAGATTTAAAAATTCCAAAGAAAATATATGGTACAATTCGGAAGACCATGTTTGGGTTGACGGTGTTACAAATAATGTGAAAATAGGAAAACTTGCGGGTAATAGACAACTCGCATTTGGGGTTAAAAATATATTAGAAGAATATCTTCAAGAAAACGGAAAAGATTTAACTCCTTCCGCTGAAAATAAGATTAAAGTTGAAATAGTTTATTTGGATGTCTTAACTACCAAAAAAAACATATCTGTATTCCACAAAAACGAAGAAGAAGTCGTTGTGAGAATGAAGGGTATATTATATAAAGAAGGTAAAAAAGTTAAGGAAGTGGTTGTTGAAGAGGGTTCATCGGAAATTTCGATGTCAACACTTATTGTTGATGAGGGTGGTAATTTCAATCAAACATCCTTAAGTAATGCAATAAAAAAGGCCTGTGGGTCTCTTGTGACTAAATTATTTGAATAATATTATGAAAAACTTAATCACACTATTGGGGATGTTTTTTATATCCCTTTCATCATTTGGACAATTAACGATTAGTCAATCATTAACACCGTCAACCGGATTACGAGTTGGTGATACTATAACTGTTCAATATAATTTAACAAAAGGACAGGTGATAAAAAACCCACGATACCTTTGGTTTAGATATCAATTCAATAACAAGTCTTTAACATATTTGTCAACAACATTTAATCAGGGGTCATCATCACAAACATTTTATACTGGATGGAATAACTATAAATTTACACCAAATGGTGGTGCTAGTGATAATGACCTAAATGTTCAATATGGTTTGTCTCCATGGAATTACTCTGTTAATGCGGATTGGAATGTTGGTCAATTAACGGTTCAAAGAGCGGATCAATCTATTAATGGGTTAATTGCAACACAAAAATATATCCTTAAAGATCAAAACACATATAATAATATTTTTAAAATAGATTTGGCGACGGGTACTGATACTACAGGTGCTAACGTAGGAACAATTTATGGAGGTGGTTGGTCATCTTTAAGTAATGTTGTCGGTAATACATCTCAATTTAAAGTAAAAGTATTATTTCCACAAGGTTATCCAATTACTGACCACAATGTTCAATTAATGAAATTGAAATCAGATGGTAGCGGTGAAATTGATTGGAGTCAACAACCTATAGCACAACTACCATTAGATGCTAGTGGTGAAGCGTTATTTACAACACAAGTAAAGGTTGGTGATTCAGTTGGTGTATTTGTTGGACCTTCAATGACTAAATCATGGATGAATAATATTGTGACTGTATCAGATGCATATAAAGCATTTTTAGGACATTCACAAACCGACATTAGTGGTATTGCGAATTATTTCACATATCCTAATTTAGAAAAGAAAGTTGGTAAAGTGACACTTAATAATAATGCTTTTGGTGAGGGTGACTCGTACTCATTATTTGCACATGTTATGGGACAAAATATGTCAACAACCGCGATGATTCCAACATCAACCTCAACATCAGTAAGATGGTATAGTGGTCTATTAAATCAAAGTTGGTTAGATGGTGTAGTTAAAAATAGAGTATTAATTGATTCACCAATAAAAGAGGTACATGCCGTATTTGCTTGGGGTGGTGATTTAAACTGGTCACACTCATCTGATCCATCAGTAATCGCAAGTAGAATTAGTAGTGGAATTTATACTAATTCAGTAAATGGTGAAGTTAATACGTTAAAAACTATGAGTATGTCCACACCAATGGCTTATCAAACTTTAGCCGTAGAAAAAGCAACATTAGGTATTACTTCAACATTAGAAGGTGGTAAGGTTGTTTTAACAACAACATTAACCAGAGCTGAATTAGCAGGTTTACAAGTTGTAATGAATTATGATGAATCTAAATTAACTTTAGATAATGTAATATTCGATACAGGTTCTACGATTACAAACTTCTCAACACATGAAGGTAGTAGATTAACATTTGGTTCTATTGACCAATTGAAGAGTGCAAGAATTAAAGTTGGTACTCCGTATAAATTAATCTTTACACCAAAAACAACTTTAAGTAATACCGCTGGTTTATTCTTCTTTGTTTTATCTGATGCTGTTGACGCGAAGGGAAATAAAGTCGATTTAACCATTGAGTAATATGAAGAAATTATTAGTAATATGTTTTTTACTAATCTCATTTTTAGGGTTCGGGCAGAGTGTATCTGCTCCGGACTCTAAATCATTTACACCATCCACAAACGGACAAGATGCTAGTGGGTTTGTACTAAGTGGATTTAATTCAACCGCAACACTACTCGCCTCAATCAGTTTAATTAATCCATCAACAGGTACAACATTTTATTTAGATAGATTAGATGGATTAACACCTGCAAGTGGATTTACTTTACCTGGAAATAAAACTCGTTTAGTAGTGACAGGTACAATGGCCAATATCAACATAGCATTGGCGAATCTAAAAGTGAATACGGGTTCGGTGGTTGGTAATGTTCAATTATCGGTAGCAGCAACAGTAAATCCTGTTGGTTATTTTTATAATGGTGTAAATGGACACTTTTATAGACCAATATCTGCGGGTACAACTTATACAAACGCAAGAACATTATCTTCTCAACAAACATTTAAAGGTCAACAAGGATATTTGGTGACAATAACATCTTCATCAGAAGACCAATTTATTTTTAATAATGTTCCACAATCTAATATATGGTTTGCTCTTACTGATGAAGTAACAGAAGGACAATGGAGAATCGATGCTGGACCCGAATCTGGAACTTTAATCAAAACAGCAAACGGACAACTTAATGGAAACATACAAGGACAATATAACAACTGGGCAGGTGGTGAACCAAACAATAGTGGTAACGAAGATTATGCTGTAACTAAATGGGGCGGTGGTTCTCAATGGAATGATTTACCTAATAATTTTAGTTGTGCTTATGTAGTTGAATTTGGAACTTGGACCAATCCTGATGACGCAACATTTACTGAATTCTATACTAATAGTGTATCCCATTCAAATGGAGAAGTGTTAAGAGCGGCATTCAATATTGATTTTGGTGGGAATGTGGATGAAACTAAATTTAACGCTAAAGGATACACATATACTAACAATACTTGGAACATTGTAAATGGAACCGCCAGACAATTAAGTGGATTAGGTAAGGTAGATTTGACAAGTTTATTAGACACAGCAAAAGTTTCAAATGGTGGATTTAGAGCAAGTACTACCGCAGGACAAGTTGAATGGTGTGTAATATATCAATATGATGTGACTAATCAAAGATATAGAATTGGTATTGATAGTAGGGAGGTAAATGGTATATTATCGGACCCAACCAAAATTAGTAGTTTACAATTATTTGATTTATGGAATGGTCCCGTAACATTTAATTCGTATGACCCGAATGGTTGGACAGAGGTTTATGTCTATACCCCAACTCAATTCAATTTTAGTGGTTCATCTTTTGCGTCTAATATAAGAGCCGGAAATGGATTTTATGGATTACAGGCAGAGTTCACTTTTACACCAATCCAAAGTTATAAACCACATGGTATTGAATTAAACCATTCTAACCAAACAGAATTAAACACATTGTATAGTAGTATAGTTGGTGTCTCTGATGTGTATTTGGCATTTAAAGAATTGGCAGATGGTGGTTTATTCGGAAATCAAAGTGGATTGGGATTAACAAATGGTATCCAATATCTAAATGCGGATGTAGATGGTAATGGTGTGTTTAACGAAAGTGATACATATAAACTATTACAACATTTAACAGGTATTCAACCACTTTCACAATCTACCGCACTAACTTATTTAATGAAGTTATATAACAAATCAGATTACGATGCTATAACAACTTCCAATTGGGGTACTCAATTTAATTCAACCCGTAATTTAATTCCATTCACATTAGGTGGATTAAATAACACATACAATATAAGTGTGACTTGGTTAGGTGATGTAAACTTATCACATTCAGCACAACAAAGTGTAAGTAATGTTGCGAGTAATTCAGTTAGAGTGATGAGTCTAATGACTAACTCAATTTCGAATGAGATTAACGCATCATTAATGGGTGAAAATATTGGTGGTAAGGTTGTTATTACAATATCTATTGATCCGTTACAACAAGAGTTGGTGGGAACACAATTTCAATTAAATTATGATAACACCGCATTAGAGTTCCAAAAAGTTGATTTCATAACTAAAGGTAATCCCACAAATTTTGGAACAGATAAGGGTACCTATGTGACATTAGGTTCTTTAATTACTGACGGTTCAAACACATTAGACAAAACAACCGAATATAAAATAACATTTGTACCAAAGATTGGTATTCAAGGAATATTAGGGCTAACGTCAATCTCGACAACTGACGCGGTTAATAAAAGTGGAAAACAATTAAAAATAAAAATAAACTGATGAAAAAAACACTATTCGTAATAATAGTTTTGTTGTGGGGGTGTACCAAACCAGAATTACCAACACCAAATCCACCTGTTGAAAAGATTTTTACAGTCACAGAAAGTAGAGTGGTTGATGGTCAAACAATATTTTTTGACTTACCTTCTTCGGGTGTTTATACATTGACACTTGTGGATGTTGAGTCAAATCAAGTAATCAGTAGGGAGAAATTTATTGGTCAAAGTGGTGAAAATGTAAAGAAAATATATACTAAATCTATAATGTCGAAGTATTTATATTTGATACTTGCGTCGGAAGATAAAACACAAATAAGTAAAACAAAACTAATACTAAACTAAAATGAAAAAAACAATAATTTCTACATTAGTCATATTAACTTTAATTGGTTGTAATAAAGACGACATGTTTATTCAACCACCAGTAAACCAAATTAAACCGGAGTTAGCTATAGAAAATTCGGTTGGTATTAAATTAGAAAGTGCATTTGTTACTAGTGAGGTATCAATGAATGTTAAAATGGAAACCGCACAATCAGTTAGTATTAGAATTTTTGATATTTCTAATAAAGTTGTATCAAGAGAAACTGTAAATGTAAAGGCGGGTGATAATATATTAAAAGTATATACGTCAGCATTACCTTCATCAGGTTATAGAATTGGTATATATGATTCTAAAGGTACCCAATTAGGAATTACAGATTTTAATAAACTATAAATTAAAAAATAAATAAAATGTCAGAAGAATTAGAACAAAACAATGATGGTACTTGGTCAGGATTAAAAAAGACCATTATAGGTGTTGCAACAACCGCGGTGATGGGTGTTGGTACATGGGGAGTAACCCAATTAACAGGTGGCGGTAATGAACCTGCTCCAGTACAACAGGCTGCACCTGTGATTAATATCACAAACTCAAATCAACAACAACAAGCTGCTGGTGGTACAACTAAAATTATCGAAAGAGAAAGAGTTGTTGAAAAACCCGCATCTCCAGCTGCACAATCTAAAGTTAAGAAAAAGGAAGGTGACGAGTTTAAGGAAGAGGCACCTAAATGGTAATAAATTAAAATTATAGAAAATAGAATTAATGGAACAAAAACCAAGTGGATTTAGAGAATTATTAGGTAGCATGATGAAACGTAGATGGTTCATCACGGCAATTGTATTAGGTGGTTTTATGATTATTATAATGGGTATCTTTGGTGCTATTATAGGTCAAACCGCAATTAGTGGGGAATGGAAAGAACTCCTTTTATTATTGTTAGGTGCTTTCATTGGTTCTTATGGTAAAATAATTGATTATTGGTTTAGTGACACCGATAAAGATAAGATGTTAGTTCAGAAAATGGACGAAGAGGACGGAGTATCGTTATCAAACACGGCTGATATACCAAACAATCCAATTGTACCTATGTCAACCGCACCATTAGTGTTACCGACAAGTGAAGAAGTAATCGAAGAAGTTAAACAACCGACCCAAGTAAATGTACAACCTGAAAAGAAAGGTGTTGAAGTCGATGAAGATGGAGACGGCGTAATGGATGGTTTGGATTTTGATGGTGATGGTAAAATTGATGAATACTTTACACATAGACAATGTGATCACATTTGGGGTGATAGTGATGGTGATGGTGATTTAGAATGTCTTAAATGTGGTAAAATAAAAGACCCCGATCCAGATGACCATATGGAGGGATAATAAACAATAAACAAACACTAAAACACTTAATTATGGGATTTTTTAAAGATTTATTTAATGACAACAACACGATTAATGAAAAATCTGTAGTTGGATTTGCTTCATTCGTTTGTATGGTATTAGCTTTGGTAGTTGACCTCGTGACAGGTTGGTTAGGTAAAGAATTACTTATTAATGAATTTATTTTTGATGGTTTTTTGGTTATTACACTCGGAGCATTTGGTATTGCTTCGGTAGATAAATACATCAACAACAAACACAACAAAAAAGACGAAACCGAAGAAATTGAAGGTTAATTAAAAGGGAGTTTAACTCCCTTTTTTAATATTTATAAATAAAAAACATGAAGAAAATATTTTTACTTTTAGGTACAGTACTCATTAGTATAACCTCATTCGCACAAACTGTTGGTAAAACACAAACAGAACAATATAAAGCATCATTTGAGACCGCAATCGATATATCTCAATTCTTAGATTATGATGGTCCTCAGATTCCTATTCAGATTTTAAAAGCAGGAATATCTGATGAGATGTATGAAATGTATCCTGAATTGAAAGAAAAGAGAGTAGGTTTGGGTGTTGCAAACATTTCTATGGAATATTTAGAAAATCTTAATCGTTTCAAATTTACTGAAGATAAAACAGAAATTAAGAATAGAATGGTAAAACAATTTCAAGCGTCTCAAGCGGGTATTTCTGAAAACAAATTAGATGGTAGAGGAAAAATTAACTTAGCAAAATACTTTGTTACGATTGAGTGTTACGATTATTCAGTGTCAGAAGATGAAACAGTAAACCTTAAAGATGGTGTTAAGAATATGATGGTAACTCGTATTGGTTTACAGGTTAGATTTACCGATGCTGAAACGGGTGTAGTATTTGGTGCTAGTGGTTTGGGTGAAGCAAAAACAACAAGAGAGTTAACATTTCTTTCGGATGCAACAGTAGATGAAATGAAATTCAATCAATCTACAATTTCAATTGCAACCAAAAAAGCTTTAGATATTGCTTGTGCTAGAATTTTAGATAGAATGATTAAAAAGGGGATTTTTCAAAAGTAATCAAAATATCAAATTGCATCATACTTTAAAGGAGGTTAAATAACCTCCTTTTTTGATATTTATATAATATAAATTCTATTGTTATGAAAAAGATTTTATTATTATTTATGTTGATTCCTGTTATATCTTATTCACAGGTATCGTCTTGGAGAGGTGCTACACCTACTCAATCGCAAAGAAGTGTACCATCAATACAACAATCAATTCCACAAAGAAGTGATGTTAGTAGTTGGAGAAGTCAACCACCATCAAGGGGTTATGATAGACCTATAAGAACAAGACCGGGTTCAAACATAATTGTAAGAGACCCATGGTTTGATGGTGGATTTGGTTGGGGTTGGAATAGATGGGATATGTGGGGTGCTCCCGCATTTGGGTGGAACTTTTGGCAACCATCTTGGTATTGGAACGATTGGGGTTATAGACAACCACAAAGAATATATGTGTATGATGACGGTAGAAGGGACACAGTAAGAGGAAAGAAACCAATTATTAGTTTTGGTATTCAAAAAACAACAGACAATCAAGTTGGAGGATTCTTTACGGTTGGTAATAAAGGATATTTTATAATGGAATACAATTCAAGTATTGAGAGAGATAATTCGACATTTTTTCCTTATGGTAATATAACTCAAGTTGATTTTCCGATGGTTAGTGATTTGGTTCAAAGAAATAGTTTCTATATTGGAGTTGGTAAAAGAATAAAAAGAACGGGTATTCACTTTATGATTGGTACAGTTTCGGAAGATGTAAAATGGAGAGGTAGAGATGATTTAGGATATATCACTTTTCCAAAATACTTGGATAGATTTACAACTATGAAAGTGGGGGTATTACATGATTTTAAAAATTTAACAATCAAGTTTGATTATGACCCAATAATTGAAAACTCAACATTTGGATTGGGTGTTAATTTTTAATAAATGAAAAAATGGGTAGGTTTATTTATTTTAGGTTTTTTACTTTCATTTGAAGTAAGTGGACAAACCTTTACCCAAACATTTATTGATAAGTGTACAGGTGAAAGAAAGATTGCCACCACAACTTATGTTAATGGTAATGCAATTGTTTCATTTTATAATCAGATAAGAACTTTTTCACCGTTGGAAGTCCAAAGTGGTGCGATGCAAACATGGTTATTAAGTGTCTATAATACATACGCAAATTTATCATGTGCAACTAACCCTGTAGTTCAACAAGCGGTACAACAAGCAACACAACAAGCATCTCAACAAGCGGCCTCTCAGGCCGCATCGTCAGCCGCGTCTTCGGCTGCAAGTGCAGCGGCATCATCCGCCGCAAGTTCATCAGCATCTTCAGCAGCAAGTTCATCGGCATCTTCAGCCGCAAGTTCATCTGCAGGTTCCGCCGCAAGTTCATCAGCGGGTTCTGCCGCAAGTAGTAGTGCTGGTTCCACCACAAATAACACTTCGTCTTCTTCAGGTAGTTCATCGTCTTCTTCAGGTAGTTCATCATCAGAAAATAAAAGTAGTGGTGGTGGAGAGCAAAAAACCGAGAGTAAGAGTGAAAGTAAATCAGAAAGTAAAAGTGAGAGTAAATCTGAAAGTAAGAACGAAGAAAAAAAGGAAGAAAGTAAATCTGAAAGTAAAGAAGAAAAAAAGGAAGAGAAAAAAGAGGAATCTAAAGAAGAAAAAAAGGAAGAGAAAAAAGAGGAAGATAAAAAGAAACAACAAAATATGAATCCGTTGTTATTAGCATCCGATTTAACCACCGCACAAAGTTTAGATGGAAGATACAGTGCAATAATTTCAATGGGTGTTAGTAGATCATCTATGGCGGGAGATGTTTCTTATGGTGCAAACGCTATGGTTTGGTCAACATTAGACCAATATGCAATATCATCAAACTACACTAAAATGAAATTTAATGAAGGTAAACTTAACAGTATACATTCTTATGGTTTGACTGTAGGTTATTTAAAGGGAGCGTGGATGTTTTTGAAATCATATACTTACGTGAAACCTGATTTAAAATATGGTACATATGGTTTTAACGTTGGTGCAATAACTTTAATTACAAGTGGTACAGAAAATAAAAAAAATGTTAACTTATCGTCCTCTTTTGTTGCGTTTTGGACTAAACCATATCAATATAGTAGAAAGATAACATTATCACCTCAAATCTTCGTTATGTCTTCCCCAATATCATATGCTCCTTCATCAGGATACACCTATGTTAGTAGAAATTTAGGTTTTTTAATTGGTTCAGGTCTTGATTATAAAATAAGTAAAAGATTTGGTTTTGGTATTAATTACAAGGCAAACATAAACACAACTAGTGGAGTACCTATACTTCATAACTTTTTAGTTGGTTCAAGGTTAATCTTATAAAAAAACCCACCGAGGAATCGGTGGGTCGTTGGGACAAAATAAATAAAAGTATCCTTTTGATAGTTTTTATTTATACTATAATATAAGAAACATTTATGATTCAGTCAAGTTTTTAGATAAAGAAATTATTTGGGAACAGGTCTCATAATCCTCTATTTCTTCAAAATAACCCATCAAATCCTTTTTCAAAACGTGTATTTCGTTTCTATTAAAATTTAATTCGGTTGTCCAATCGATGTTTTCGATTTTTGCTGTTATCACAATAGACAAGGATTTGTTTTTTACGTTTTGAAATTCTGAGAATAAATCAATAATTGATTTGTAAATTACTTCCTTGTTTTCGTTATGGAATTCATGATACGATTTGAATTTCCTTTTAAATGTTAGTTCTCTGAAAATTTTGTGTCTGGGCATGTAAGTTTGTTTTAAAGTTTTGTTCACAACAAAATTAAATATTTTTTTAGAATGACAAAAAAAATTGGAACATTTTTTCTTAGAAAGAAAATATAATTTTTATTTCTTTATACTTCTATCCCATTTTGCTTTTCTTGCTTCAGGAGAAATGAGGTGACTTTCATGAATTGAATGTGGTATTTGCACTCTTACACATGTTTGGGGAAATCTACAATTCATTAGATAGTTGTTTATATATCCCATCATATTCGCACTACCAATCGGATTAGCTGAATGTACATATATCTGAGGCAATGGTATTTTATTTGTCATACTAAGATTTACTAAATACTTACAACAATCATATCCTGTTTTTTCTTCAATGTTATTATAATCTAAAGTAAAGTTATTTTTTACATTTGTATAATATTCAACCATTGCACCTTCACCTAAATCGTGATCCAATGAAATTACTTCAAATGAATCTAATCCGTGAAAATTGATTTGTTCAACAAATTCATCATAATTACGAACGACCAACCAACTTTCATCGTTGGGTGTCCTTACGTCATCTAAATAAAGTTTAATTTTTTCAGTTCTCATTTTTCTTAAATGGTTTTGAATAACTTGGGTATAATTGTTTCCAAATTATGTCTTTATAGTCTCGATTATCATACATTGAAAATAATATTGATGGGTGTTTATATTTTAAAGCATATTCTGCAAATATTTTTCTTTCATTAATTTTTGGGTCGCGAGATAAAATTTTAAAAATCCATTTATATTCATTTTCAATTTTTGTGAAATCAGTTTCGATTTTATTTTTGGTTTCTTTAACCCAATTATAAAATTCATCGGGTACTTTATCTAAAATCTCATCTAAAGGTTTTCCTTCTTTCAAATATTCCCATATATCACGATTAGATACATTGGTTAATATTCTATGTAAACGAACATATTCATCCCCTTTGATTTTCATACGAAAACCACACTTAAAACGAATTACATATCCTTCTTTATCTTTACATATTTCTTCTTTAAGTAAATCATATCCCTCACCCCATGTTTTATATGATATAACGATTTTAAAATTTAAATTTCGTAATAGATTTTTTAATCTAATATCATTATTGTCATCGTTATGTATGTTAACCTCGTCACCGGTTTTAGTATGAATCATACCCAATAAAACCAAATCCTCAAAATCATAATTGCACACTATTCTATTTTCCGGATATATAATTTCAAACAAATAGGTGTAATCTTTAACCAATCTATTGTAGTCGTATTTCTCTAATAGTTCTCTTCCTTTAATGGATTGGGTCGATGTGAATGAACCCCTTGTTGCCATTATCCATTCACCTTTTGTTTTGGGTGTTGGTTCATAATAAGAGTTATCGTAATCAGGTAAGTTGTTTGGGTCAAAGAACCTTTCCATACCAGTTTCATAATTGTTATTAAACCAAATATTATATCTTCTCTCATCACTTAATTCTTCTTCATAATAAAAAAGAATACCTAATGATCCATCCATTTTTTCATAAACCTCAAATTCTTCATTTGGTAAATCTTCAGGTTTATGCTCTTCGTAATTAAAGAATTTTTTAAATGGTCTTGCAACAATATCACCCTTAGAGTTGGTGACCAATCCGCGACATTGAATGGTAATATCATCCCACAATTTTTCATATTGAACTCTCGGAGAATAATTCCAAATAGTTAAATCAAAGGTTGGATGAGTTTGTTTTAATAACAAACCATTTTGATAATACTTTTCTAATGTGTTTAAAAATTCTACTTCCACTTTTTTCAGGATATGCTGACTTATAAAATGAATAAAAAAATTTGCTCATCACAATTTAATGTCGAACCTATCTTTCATTATTTGAACCTTATCTTCGGGGACTTCATGTATGTTTCTGTTCCCATGTCTATTTTCGACCACAACCGTATGTACTCTATATCTGTACCTTTCAGCCATCTCAAAATATATTTTCATTTCCCAATCTTGTGTGAAAGTATTTGCAACAACTATTTTTGATAATTGAAGTTTCATTCTTTCTGCACAGTTTAATTGACATTGGTTATGTGCTTCTTTTAATTTTGTTGAGTCAAAATTATAGTCACCATTTTCGTCGATAAAGAAGTCGTCAGCAGAAAGTACATTATTTGTATTGTTTGATCCTGGTGTATATAGAATCACTTCACCCAAAGTTGTTTTACCACTTCCAGGTACACCTCTTAACAATATTAAATCTCCAACATATTCCATAGTAAATAAAATTAAAAATTGGGCCGAATACTCGACCCAATTTGTTACTTAACCACTTCGGTTACCGGTTTCTCAACTCCAACTTCAGACGGAATTTCCGCTACAGTAGAGTCTGTTGCAGTTACTGCTGTGGTATCAACCACGACTGCGGTGGTGTCATTTGTTTCAGATGTGGTAGACCCTGAACCACAAGACATCAATGCAAAAACCGCACCAATGGCTAAAATAAACGAGTATTTCTTCATAATTGTAAATATACGAAAAAAATTTGAAATAAAAAAAACCCCAACAAGGATGTCGGGGTTTAAGGTCTTTCGGTGGATTCAACCCCACCTACTTATGAAAAAAAACGAAAAGGTAATCGACAAAGAGAACCTCCAAGGATATAAATATATATAATTTTTAAAAAAAGTCAAGTATTTATAATATTTTTTTCACAATTATTAATTTTTCATCCTTATATTTTATCGATGTTTGTTGATTTTCAACTATGTTTCCTCTTAGTATTTCCTCACTTAAGAAATCTTCACATAAGTTTTGTATGATTCTTTTAATAGGTCTTGCACCGTATTCTTCTTGTGAATTAAGTTCAAAAATCCTATTAATTACCGATTTATCAAATGTTATTTTGTAATTTTTTTCGTTTAATCTTTTAACTAACTTCTCAATTTCAATCATTACAATTTTCTTAAGAACATCTTCGTTTAAGTGATTGAATAATATTACATCATCAATACGGTTCAAAAATTCAGGATTAAATTGCTGTTTCAAAGATTTTTGAATCATGGTTTTTCTAACCTCATACTTTTGTTCTTCACTTGAAGAGGTTGAAAATCCTAAACCGTTACCAAATTCGGATACTTTTTTAGCCCCAACATTTGATGTCATTATAATGATTGTATTTGTGAAATTTACCTTTCTACCAAATGAGTCAGTCAAATGACCTTCGTCTAATATTTGTAATAACAAGTTAAACACATCTTTATGTGCTTTCTCAATTTCATCAAATAGAATTACAGAGAAGGGGTTATTTTTAACTCTTTCAGTTAACTGACCACCTTCATCATATCCCACATAACCAGGAGGAGAACCAATTAATTTAGACACATTGTGTTTTTCCATGAATTCACTCATGTCAACACGAATAATTTTTTCAGGGTCACCAAATAAAATCTCGGCGATTGACTTTGCTAAAAATGTTTTACCTACACCAGTTGAACCTAAGAATATAAAGGAACCGATTGGTCTTGCGGTATCTTTGATACCAACCCTATTCCTTCTTATTGATTTAGAAATAACACTGATTGCCTCATTTTGACCAATTACTTTTGAATTTAATACCTCTTCTAATTTAAGTAATTTTTCAGTTTCTTTATCGTCTAATTTTGTAATTGGTACTCCCGTAATTTGAGTTACGATTTCATAAACATCATCTAAGGAAATTGGGACTTTGTTATTTTTTAAATTTTCAATCCATTTCTTTTTTTCACTTTCTAATTTAAGGTTGTATTTTTTTTCTTCATCCCTCAACTTAGCCGCTTGTTCATAATCCTGAGATTTTACAACCATAATTTTTCTATCTCTGATTTCATCAACCTCCTTCTTGAGTTTTTCAATTGACTCGGGTGCTTTATTGGAAATTTTCTTTTCTGAACCAAGTTCGTCCATTATATCAATTGCCTTATCGGGGAACTGTCTATCAGTTATAAATCTTTTAGAAAGTTTAACAATCGTTTCGATTACATTCTCACCATAAATTACTCTATGGTAATCCTCGTAAGATGATTTAAGGTTGTTTAAAATATCAACAGTTTCTTTTTCAGTTGGTTCGGACAGAATAATTTTTTGAAATCTTCTAACCAATGCGGAGTCCTTTTCTAAATGTTTTTTATACTCATCAAAAGTTGTTGCTCCAATACATTGGATTTCTCCACGAGCCAAAGCTGGTTTTAAAATATTTGCAGCATCCATTGAACCACTAGCATTACCTGCACCAATCATAGTGTGTAATTCATCTATAAAGATGATTACATTTCGTATTTCTAATAATTCATTTAATATGGCTTTGATTCTCTCTTCAAATTGTCCTCTATATTTTGTACCGGCAACCAAAGAAGTTAAATCTAACGATACAATTCTTTTATCAAGTAAGTTAGATGGGCAATTTCCCTCTTTAATTGACAATGCTAATTTTTCAACCAACGCGGATTTACCAACACCCGCATCTCCCACAATAACCGCATTATTCTTCTTTTTTCTTGATAGAATTTGTGCAATTCTTTTTACTTCTTTATCTCGACCTATTACAGGGTCAATTTTACCTTCTTCAGCAAGTTTTGTTAAGTCTCTACTAAAATTATCAAGTATTGGTGTTTCTGAACCTTTACGTGTTCGTTTTGGGCTTGTTGTTTGTCCCTCCTCAAAGAAATCTACTGACATATTTTTAAAATTGTTTTGTTATAACAAATATACTATTAAAATTTTTAAAAACAAAATATAGACAAAATGTCTAAAAAAATGTCTAACGAATGTCTAAATGTCAGTTTTAGACATTTGGTAACATTATTGATTATTGTGATATAAAATTTAAATTATATGATAACATTATTTAAAGATCCGTTTTTTGATGTTTTCGATAAGGTTTTCGAAACATCTTATGTTGGTGGTTCACATCCGCAAGTAACCATTAGTAAAAATGAAAATGATTACAAATTATTAATGGTATTACCAGGTCTAACTAAAGAGGACATAAAGATTACAACAAAAGACCATGTAATCACAATTTCTTTTGAGCAAGAAGAAAAAACAGATAAAAGGTATTTTGTTAGTGATTTTAAAAAGTCTTACAGATTACCTGATGATGTTAAAGAAAAAGACATTGAGGGTAAAGTTGAAAACGGTATACTCGAATTAAAACTACCAATCGACAGGAAAAAAAGTTTGGAGAGGTCAATTTCTCTAAATTAAATCAAAACCCCACGTATGTGGGGTTTTTTATTTGATATTTATATGTTATATTAAGATAAAAAAAACTTATGGCGATATTATCGGAAAAAATAGAGGGTAAATTAATTGAGGTTTTAATCGAATCTTCGAATTTGAAATCTGCAAAATATGATACTGAATCAGAAAACTTAGTGGTCACTTTTAATAGTGGTGCTATTTATGAATATAATAATGTTGCTTGGGACAAGTTCACGAAATTTAGAATGGCGAAATCTCAAGGAAAATACTTCAACGAGAATATCTCAAGAAGTCACAAATATACCAAAATAGGATGAGTTTATTTGAAGAATTGATTGAAGACAGGGAAAACGACGAAAAGATTGTAAAATCCTTTGAATCTAAGGATTCATTGTGTTCATTGATTTTTCATCCCAAATCATCAAGAATGAAAGAAGACATCAGAAAAAGATTATTACAGATTTCTGATGAATTTATAGGTTCTCTTGGTGTTGATTTTTTTATACATGATATCGTTTTAACGGGTTCATTAGCCAATTTCAATTGGTCGGAATACTCAGATGTGGATTTACATATTATTATTGATTATGAAGATATAAAAGGAAACGATGGTTCAGATTCTTTTATGTCAATAATTAAAGAGTTTTTTGATGCGAAGAAAAATGTTTGGAATGAGAAACATAATATAAAAATCAAAGGATTTGATGTTGAATTATATGTACAAGACATAAAAGAACCACACATATCTTCAGGTGTATATTCTGTATTGAACGACGAGTGGTTAGTTAAACCCAAAAAAGAAACTCCGAACATAGATGATAGAAAAATTTTAGAAAAGGGGGAGGAGTTTGCTAAGAAAATAGATAATCTTATTGATTTGGGTGAAAAAGAAAGTGTTTTACCTAAGATTGAGGATTTAAGAAAAAAACTAAAAAAATTCAGACAAACAGGTTTAGAAGGGGGTGGTGAGTATTCATATGAGAACTTAACCTTTAAATTGTTAAGAAGAAACGGTTACATAAAAAAATTATTAGACTTAAAAAGTAACATAACGGACAAAAAATTGTCCATAACACAGTAAAGAGACTTATTTTTTTCTATATATCTATGTATTTATAGGATAAGAATAAGTCAATCTTAATTTTTGAAAAATGGCAGATTTAAAACCAATTGGTAGTGAAAAGTTATCGGGAGATGACAAAATTAAAAGAATCCTCGAATTAACGTACTACAAAAATTCGAACAATAAAGCGTCAAGACCAGCACCTGAAATGGTTACTGAGTCAAAAACGGGTGGTGTATATGGTATCGTAAAAGAAAAAGACGGATACTATGTAAAGAGAGGTTTAAATGAATCTTCACTTGATTATATCGGTGGTATGTTCATGAAAAATAAAAATAAATTCTCTTCTTATGCTGAGGCTTTAAAAAGGTTAGAATTAATCAAAGGACAAGAAGAATTACAGGAAGCAACAAAATATGTTTTAAAAACAAAACCTTCTCAAGAAGAGGCCGCTGCTACGGAACCATCTATGGATTTACCACCTGCAGCACCTGTAGCACCTTCAGAACCAACTAGTGAATTACCTCCACCATCACCTGAAGGTGAAATGGATGCACCGATGCCAACTGATGAACCATCTATGGATGGAGAAATGGAACCATCATCTGAAGAAGGAAAACGTTCAGATTATATGGCGGAAGTTCAAAAATTTGCTGGTAAACTTGGTCAAGAATTAAGAGATCAAAAGGAAAAAATGGAAAGTGATGATATAAAATATGTTTTAAACATGATTATATCGGCGGTTGACTTAGACAAATTAGATTTAGAAGACTTAGAGGAAATCGGTAAGAAATTTGATAGAGAGGAAGATGAAATGAGTGATGAAGAGGTTCCTGCTGAAGAACCTGAAATGGGTGATGAAGAGGTTCCTGCTGAAGAACCATCGGCGGAAGAAGATTTAGGTGAAATGGATGCGATGGGTGCTTTGGAATCATTCGTTAACACCCCTGTGGATATGGCTGATGGAATGGATTATGAAATGGATGAAATTGATTTATCTTCATATGCCGACATCGATGAAACATCTCACATGGATGAAGAAAAAGAGATTGATTTGGATGAAATAAAAAATAGTATCAACCAAGCAGTTGGTGAAACACTAAGTAAATATTTTAATTAATAATGGTCCTAATCTATGTTAATGAAATCGGTTCAGATTACAAAGGTCAAAAACAGTATGAATTTATCTTCAGTAAATCAACTGATCTTGACATAGACGAATGGTTTGTTATACCCGCATCGGCATCTCAAAACACTAAATCACCTGATATACAGTATGTCGATTTAGTTGGGTTATTAAAAAATACAGATTTAGAATTAGAACTCATTCAAAACTCCGATTATTTCGGAGTTATTGATGCTGTAGATAATGTAATTGCATTAGCCTGGGAAAAATTTGATTTTAATAATGAGTTCGATAGATTAACATTTAGATTTGGTGAATCTGTTGAGTCGGTAACTAAAAAATTAAAACAAAGAAATTACCATTTATTAAAAGAAGAAATAAAATTCAAAGAATCATGAAAAGAAATGAAATCGTTGAGAAACTAATAAAAGAAGGTTTCTCAGAAAAGACTTTAGTTAAATTTACAGATAAACAATTAACAGACTTATCATCAAGAATATTAGGTGAGGCGGATGTTATGATATCTAATAAGGACCCCAAAAAACCAGAAAAGGTTAAAATGGCAAAACAGATGGGTCAATCTATTGAATTTTATGAAGAAAAACCATCTGTTGAACTTTCTAAAGAAAAGAAAAGTAAAGTTGTAAAAAAATCAAAAAGTATTAAAAAAGAGAATACTGAAGTTAAAACTTGGTTAGAGACAATTGCGGAAGACAATTTTCATTCATTCACATCTAAAAATGAAATAATGGAATTAATTCAAACTAAATTAAATGAGGTTGAGGTTGGTCCTGGTGTGAAAAAGGGACATAATGGTATTCCTGAATTTATGAGTTACGATATGATTTCAAATGCTGAGGTAAAAGAAGCTGGACCTATAACTAAACCAGCTCCTACAAAACCAAAAGTGGAACCAGGTACGAAACCAAAAACACCTTGGTCACCTAAACCAGGTGAGAAATCTAAACCAAAAGCATTAAAAGAGAAGAAGGATGCAAATAAGTAAAAAGAATTTGTTATCTTTAATAGAAAATAATATTAAAGAAATGGCAATGGATTTTGACACACCTGATAGACCCGACCAGGGTTTACAGGATAAATTATCGCAAGGTGAAACCCCATTAAAAAAAGTCCCATTTCCTACTACAGGTCAAGAACCAGATAAGAATTTTCAAGAAGTATTAGCGTCAGAAAGATACAGACAAGTTGTTTCAAACTTAAGAAGATATCTTGGTGATAGAACACCTGTACAGAGAGGAATGGAGGGTGTTATGGAACTCCAACGAACATTAATGAACGCACACAACAACGTCGTTGCAATTGAAAGAAACCATAGACAAGAATTAGAACAATTGGCAATAGAGGTAGTTATGAAAGAAATGGGTATACCCGAAGGTGCGGTTGAATTCGACGCGAAAATAGTTGGGATGGGTGAGATTGATATGGATGATTTTAATCATAATGAAGAAAATGAGGAGAATCCTGAACAAGTAGATTTAGAAAATGAAATTGAGATTTTCAATGAGTTACAAAATTTAGATTTAGAAAAGGCAAAAAGAAGAATGATAAATGCAATCATTCAGGGAGCATCTAAAAAAGGACATTACATGTTTCATTTAGTTCCTGAAAGATTACAACAAATCACAGGTAACCCAAATATTCTTAATTTATATGGGACTTTGATGTCAATAAATGATATTACATATTGGCAAATAAGTGATGAATTAATAAAGGGTATGGGTAATTCTGCGGCAGGAAAAGAAAGTGCAGAAGGTCCTGAAGAAGAGGGTGGTCCAGGAAAAGTAATAGCTAGAGGTATAAATTTTCCAGTTTTAGTTCATGAATTAATCAAGGGAACGATGGAATTAATTGCTTTACAGGGTAAGCCTGAAGGTGATTTCAGTGATATCGAGGGAAGTGAAGACACTTTGGAAAAAGAAATGTGGGATTTAAGATTAGGACCCGCAATTTGGGATAGGATTAGAAGTCAATTTCCTGAAGATGTTCTTACTGATGAAAATAAACGAGAATTACAAAGTTACTTGCTTCTTGAGATTTTTAAATTACCCGCAAAAAAATTCTTAGTTTTAGTTAAAGAATTATTATCCGGTTCAGATAGAGGAAAAAGAATGATGAATGAATTAATGGACGGAATAAATAAAATGTTTAGTGATCAAGAGTATGAAGATTCAATTGCAATGTTTAGAGATGATTTAGATGATGCGACTGAAGAAACAGAAGATAGTGATATTGATAGTTACCTAAGGTCAATTGGTATTAGTGGGACAATCGATTTTGGTGACGATGAAGATGAAGATGACGGTGGGGAATTAATACCGAGAAGATAATTAAAGGTGGTTAATCCACCTTTTTTCATATTTATAACTATATGAATTCAAAATTAGAACAGTTAAAAGAATATGCAAGAATTATGAAAGACGCACCATATGCGTTAAAAACATACTTGCAGACATACGACAATACACAAAAGAAATTTGTTCCTTTAGAACTCTTTCCTGATCAAATACAATTAATTCAGGATTATGAAATATATAATGAAAATATAACAAGAAAGTATAGACAAGCCGGTGTCTCTACGGTAACATCTGCATGGATTTCAAGAAGATTACAATTAGCTAAACCTGAGAATCCTGAAAGAGTCCTTGTAATTGCAAACAAAAGAGATACGGCCATCGAGATGGCGAATAAAATACGTCATTTTCTCGATCAATGGCCTGAGTGGATTAATGTTGGGTTTTCTCCCGATAAAAACTCAGAAAGTAGGTTTAGATTAAATAACGGTTGTGAGGTAAAAGCGGTTGCAACATCCGCGGATGCATTACGTGGTTATACTCCCACTATTCTTGTATTTGATGAAGCTGCGTATATTGAAGCTGGTGATGATTTTTGGGCGGCATCTATGGCGTCATTATCTACGGGTGGTAAAATCATATTAATTTCCACACCTAATGGATATGACCCAATTTATTATGGTGTCTACGACCAAGCGTTAAGAGGTATTAATGACTTTCATATAACCGATTTAAGATGGTTTAAAGACCCAAGATATACCAAAGACTTAAGATGGGTTAAATGTAATGACATATGTCATTATATGTTAAATAGAGAACAATACAACGATGATGAAGTTGTTTTACATGATTTCGATATTGAAAAATATAAGGAATATGAAGAACAAGGGTACAAACCGTTTTCATCATGGTTTGAGTCTATGTCTAAAAAATTCAAATATGACAGACGTAAAATCGCACAAGAATTAGAGTGTGACTTTTTAGGTTCAGGTGACGGTGTAATCCCCGGAGAAATTCAGGAAAACATTGCAAAGAATATGGTTAGGGTACCTAAAGAAAAATACATGCAAGGTACTTTGTGGCAATGGAAAGAACCCATACAAGGTCACAGATATATTATGGGTGTCGATGTGAGTAGAGGAGATAGTGAGGACTTTTCAGCAATTAATATTATTGATTTTGATGAAAGAGAACAGGTATTAGAATACATCGGAAAGATTCCACCTGATGATTTAGCAACAATAGCATATAAATGGGGTGTATTATATGATTCGTTTATTGTTATTGATATTACCGGAGGTATGGGTATTGCAACATCAAGAAAATTACAAGAAATGAATTATCGTAACTTGTATATTGATGGTATCAATACACAAAATGTATGGGAATACAATAAAAAAATTATGGATAAAATCCCCGGTTTAAACTTCAACAATAAAAGAACACAAATAGTTGCTGCTTTTGAGGAACAATTAAGAAAGGGGTTTCAAGTTAGGTCAAATAGACTATTAAATGAATTAAACACATTTGTTTACATAAATGGTCGACCTGACCATATGAAAGGTTCACATGATGATGCTATTATGAGTTTATCAATGGCATTATACGCTGGTGATATATGTTTCAATCAATTACAAAGAAATGATTCTCAAAATAAAGCAATGTTAGAGTCTTGGGTTATGTCTGAGAGAACATATGAACCACAAAAAACTTTTTATTCATATGGTACATCATTAGACCCAATAGGATCAATGCAGACCGATCCATCATTTTTTCATCAAGAGAACCCATTAAACCATTCTAAAAACGCATATCAAGAATATTCTTGGTTATTTGGAAAAAAGAAAAATCTTTCCTAATTAAGAATTAAAGTTTATATTATAAACAAAACTATTTATATACATATGGCCGATAATAATCTTACAGTATTTCAAAAATTAACAAGAGTGTTTGGATTCCCTGGTAAAACAAAACCAGAGAGCTCCCCCTCGTTCAATTTTTCGAAGGATGAATTATTGAAGACTGACAGTAAAGAAGAATATGAAAAGGCTCTTTTACAAGCTCAACAATCTCAATATATTGCAGATAAGTGGACTAAATTGGATCAGTCTTTATATAATCAATCGGTTTATTATGAACCAAATAGATTAGCCGCTTATTACGATTACGAATCAATGGAGTTTACTCCTGAAATTTCCGCAGCACTTGATATATACGCGGAAGAATCAACTACATTATCTGAAAAGGGGGAAATCTTAACGATTTATTCTGAATCAGATAGGGTTAAATCAATTTTAGAAGATTTATTTAAAGAAAAATTAGATATAAATACAAACCTACAAATGTGGGCTCGTGGTGTGTGTAAGTATGGTGATAACTTCGTTTATTTAAAGGTAGACCCCGAAAAAGGTGTTATCGGTTGTCAACAACTTCCCAATATTGAAATTGAAAGAATTGAAGGTGCCGCAACAAAAACACCGGGAAATGAGAAGGGTATCAAAATGCCAAGTAGGGAATTGAGATTCCAATGGAGTAATAAAGAAATGGAATTCCAATCTTGGGAAATTGCACATTTCAGATTGTTAGGAGATGATAGAAAGTTACCATATGGTACCTCAATGCTAGATAAGATTAGAAGAATATGGAAACAATTATTACTTGCTGAAGACGCGATGTTAATTTACAGGACATCAAGAGCACCCGAAAGACGTGTATTCAAAGTGTTCGTGGGAAACATGGATGATAAAGATATTGAACCATATGTACAACGTGTAGCAAGTAAATTTAAAAGAGATCAAATATCTGACCCTCGTAATGGTCAAGTCGATATGAGATACAATCAAATGGCGGTTGACCAAGATTACTTCATTCCTGTTCGTGATCCGGCTCAAACTAATCCGATTGAAACATTGGCAGGTGCATCTAACTTAGGTGAAATTGCCGATATTGAATATATTCAAAAGAAACTTTTAGCAGCACTTCGTATACCTAAAGCGTTTTTAGGATTTGAGGAGGTTGTTGGTGAGGGTAAAACTTTAGCGTTAATGGATATTCGTTTCGCTAGAACAATCAATAGAATACAAAAATCTTTAATACAGGAATTAAATAAAATTGCTTTAATTCATTTATATCTTTTAGGATTAGAAGATGAATTAGGTAATTTCTCATTGTCGTTAACCAATCCATCGGCACAATCTGATTTATTAAGAATTGAACAATGGAAAGAAAAGGTTACTCTTTATAAGGATGCAACATCTGACCAATCTCAAGTTGGTATTCTTCCTGTATCACATACATGGGCTAAGAAAAATATCCTTGGTATGAGTGATAGTGAAGTAATTCTTGATTTACAACAACAACGTCTTGAAAGAGCAATGGGATTTGAATTACAAAATACACAGAATGTTATTAAACGTTCAGGTATATTCGATGATGTGGATGCTAAGTATGGAATACCTGAAGAAGAAAGAAAATCTATGGAGGCGTCGGGTCAAACCGGTGAATCTCCAGCAGGTGGAGAAATGGGAGGTGCTCCACCTCCACCAGCGGGTGCACCCGAAGGTGGGTCCGAGCCGTTAAGTGAATCAAGAAAATCAAAAATATTGGGTATGCTTGGGGAAGAAAAAATGAATTTCAACGATTTATTTGATATGAACAAGGCACAACAGAATATTTATGAAATAGAAAATAAAATAAAAGACATTTTAAACGATTAAAAATGAGCAATTTCGGAAAAATAAAAACTAAAATATTAGGTAAATTAACTGAATCATATTCATCCAATAATAAAAAGGAGATGAAAGAGATTTTAAAAACCATTAAAGGAAATGAAGATTTCAAAGAAATGTATCTTTTTTATGAGGAAATTGAAATGAAATATTTTGAAGATAAGGAAGTTGCGAAGTTATTCGTTGAAGAATTATCATCAGTATTAAAAAGTAAGTCTAAGAAAATGAGTGATTTCTGTAAATCTTTAGACGAGTCATTAAAAAACATTGAAGCTGAAGAAAATGAAATCTATTCGATATTAGACCAATTGTCTGAACATGATACTTTAAATAACATCGATAAAAAGGTTATAGCAAAAAAGAAATTATTTGAACACCTAACCACTAAGAAATTAACTAAAGAATCTGAAAAGGTTGTCCACACAAATAATGAATCACTTTTACAAGCTGTTTTGGTCAATAACTTTAATGTGTTATATAATAACAATCTAACTGAAGAACAAAAAGAAACATTAAAGGGTATTTTATCGATGTCATCAGATGAGATAGAAACTAAAACAACAGAATTAAAAGAATCTTTAAATGAAAAGATTAACAATTTAATTTCGGAATCTTCTGATTCAGAAATGAAGGAAAAATTAAGTCGAGTTAAAGAAGAGGTTAATAGTAAAAAACCTTCTCGACTAAACTATCATAGTCTAATAGAATTAAAAAATGGTCTTGATTAATCAAGACCATTTTTAATTTTCTGAATATATTGAGCCTTTAAAACTTCTTCACGTCTTTTTACTGACGGTTTGACAAATTCTTGTCTTTCTCTTAATTTTTGAATTTGCTTTGTTTTTTGAACCTTACTTTTGTAAACCTTCAAGGCGGTCTCAATATTCTTATCGACTTTTACTATTAACATAATATATAAGTATATTAGAAATATACTGAAAATATTTTTTATTTCAAATTATTTTATTTATTTTTTATTTACACCATAAAATAATGAAATATGAAATGAATTAATGAAAAACGGAAAGTATATCTCTTTAGGGGATTACAAAAATGTAAAAATCGGATATGGAACTGTAGATTTTAAAAATTTAAAAACAATTTATTTAAAATTAAATTCTTGGGTTCAGCCGACAAATGAAATTGACGACTTCGATACCTCAATAAGTAAGACAAGAAGAATTATCAAAGAGATAATTTACAATTTACAAAATGAAAATTTTAAACCTCAATGTATTGTTGATTTAGACATCAAAACTAAAGGTATTAAAATGGAAAAAAGGTCTTTTATGAATTTAGAGGTTACTTTATATGTTGATAAGTCTTTTGATGTTAAATCAAAATCAACAAAAACAATGGTTAAAAATATTATTGAAAATGTTATTGATAACGGTTTAACTGATAAAAACCTCTTTAACTTTAATAAAAACAAAAAATAACTTATATATCGATGTATTTATATAGTATAATTCACTATATAAATGAAGATATTAGGACCAAATGAAATCGGCAAAGGAATATTGATTGAATATGATGCCGGTCATGTATCACCTGAAGATAATAAAAAAATTATTTCCGAAATGAAGAATATGGACTTCTCAGAAGACCTTATTCTTTATGCTGTTTTACAGAAATACGACACTCCAAATAAAAACGGGAGAATCTATCCTGAACCAATCCTTAAAAGGGAAAACGAAAAATACCAAAACTTAATAAAGAAAGGTGGTGCTCTTAATGAGTTGAATCACCCTTCATCTTCACTTATCGATTTAGATAGGGTTTCACATTCTATTCTTGAAACGTGGTGGGATGGTAAGATGTTAATGGGTAAGATTAAATTATTCACATCACCTGGTTGGAAAAAAATGGGTATTGTTTCCACTAAAGGAGACCAAGCGGCGATGCTAATTATGAATGGTGCGACGTTAGGGATTTCGTCAAGAGGTGTTGGTTCACTTAAAAACGTAAAGGGTCAAAACATCGTTCAGGAAGATTTCGAATTGGTATGTTTCGATTTAGTTTCATCACCATCAACTCCTGGTGCCTACATTTTTTCTGACCCATCCGAAAGAGACCAATACCAAGAATCTGTAGAAGAAAAACCTCTTGTTAGTGATAGAATGAAGAAATTAATGGGAAACTTGGATAAGTTTTTATCTAAATAAAAACTTTTATTCGGTTTTTAATAATTACAGACCGATTTTTTTATAAAATCGTAATATTTATATGATAATAAAACAAATAAAATGACTGAAAAATCAATCTTAGAACAAGCATTACTTCAAGTACAAACACTTGAAGAGGCAGTTAAGCAAAACGCAAAAGGTATACTTGCTTCTACAATGAAGGAAGAACTTAATGAATTGCTAAAAGAGTCAGAAGAAGAGGTTCAAAAAGACGAAGAAATGTCTGAGGGTGATGTTACACCTACAGATGACGTTGAAGAGTCTGATGAATCTAAAGAAGAGGAAAAAGATATGTCTGAACAACCTGAAGACGAAGAATCCGACGAAGAAGAAGTTGGTGACGAAGAAGAAGGTGGGGAAGAAAATATGGACGACCTCGATAACGAAGATCCAATGAAAGACATCGATTCTATGGATTCTGAAGAAGGTATGGATTCTGAAGATGAAGTATCTACTGAAGATGAATTTGGAATGGACGATATGTCTTCTGATGAAGATGTTATGGACATGACAGGTGCTTCTGATGAAGAAGTATTAAAAGTGTTCAAAGCAATGAAACCAGAAGATGGTATTGTTGTTAAAAAAGACGGCGAAGACGTTACATTGGACATGGATGGAGATGAATACATCATCAAACTTGACGAAGAAGAGGAATCTGAAGTTGCTGAAGGAGAAATTGAAGCAGAAGAAGAAACCATGTATGAAATCGAGTTAGGTGAAGAAGATGACACCACTGAAGAAGAGGGAGAATCTAAAGAAGTTGAAGCAACAGAAGCTGCTAGAACTTTTGCAAACGACGTTAGAAAACCTGCAGACCAAGGTAAAAAATTTAAAGCTGGTCGTAGAGAAATTAACGAAGAAGTTGAAAACTTAAAGAAACAAAACGCGGAATACAAAAAAGCGTTAGTGTTATTTAAGGAAAAACTTAATGAAGTTGCAGTGTTCAATGCTAATCTTGCATATGCAACTCGTTTATTCACCGAACATTCAACAACAAAACAAGAGAAATTGAATATTCTTAAGAGATTTGATTCAGTTTCAACTATGAATGAATCTAAAAATTTATTCACGACAATTAATTCTGAATTAGGTAATAAAAAACCTGTAACAGAGTCAGTAGTTGAAAAAATCTCTTCAACCCCTCAAACATCTACTTCTCAAGGAGTATTGTCGGAATCAAAAGCATACGAAAATCCACAATTCAAGAGAATGAAAGATTTGATGGGAAAAATAAAATAATAATAAATAAAAAAACAAAAAAACCAATATTTTAAAATGGGAGCATTATTAGAATCAGGTATGGTTGGTAACATCGGTCTTAAGCACCTTCGTGTTATCAAAGAAGATACCATCAGAAAATGGGATGACTTAGGATTCCTTGAGGGATTAGAAGGTCACCAAAAAGATAACATCGCGCAATTGTATGAAAACCAAGCGTCTTATTTAATCAACGAAGCAGCAGTATCTGACGCTTCAGGTTCATTCGAGACAGTGGTATTCCCAATTATCCGTCGTGTTTTCTCTAAGTTGTTAGCAAACGACATCGTATCAGTACAAGCAATGAACTTACCAATCGGTAAATTGTTCTACTTTGTACCTAAAATTCAGGAAAGAAACGCTGGTGCACACTACGCTCCATTCGGATATCCTAACACAACCGACGCAGTAACTGCAGGTTATAACACAGCAGAACAAAGAAGTCTTTATGACCGTTTCTATGAAGAAGGTGATGATGCTAGTGAAGGTCTTTTTGATTATTCAAAAGGTGCGTTCCAAACAGTATCTTTAACTGGTACTTCATTACATTCATTCTCTAACGGAGACGCCGGTAACGCTGTAACTTACGCTACAGGTGATACTTTATCAAGTGTAATTTTGAAAGTAACAGGTTTCACTAAGACTGGTCAAGGTAAATTAAGAGGTGCTAACGGTAATGAAATGGATACTGAAGAGTTCTTAGCTTCATTACAAGTTGCATCTGCACAAGTTCAGTCTGGTGCTTCTTTACCATTTAACATCGTAACTCAAAAGTACGGTAAAGGTATCGTTGAGTACGGTCAAAAAGGTGGTTCAGGTCTTAGCAGATTTGATGATATTTGTGACGAAGAAGGTGCAATCTACTTAAACGTAGACCTTCAAACTTACTCACCAACTGCAGGTTTTTCTAACCACACAGTTGCTGGTTCAACTTTAATTGGTTCTGACTTCGTACTTTCTTATCGTCAATACGATTCACTTGAGTTTGAAGAAGAAATCGGTGAAGTATCTTTCGACTTATCTTCTGTGACTGTTTCAGTTACTGAAAGAAAGTTAAGAGCTAGCTGGTCTCCTGAATTGGCTCAAGACGTAAGTGCATTCCACAACATCGATGCTGAAGCTGAGTTAACTGCATTGTTATCTGAGCAAATCGCAGCTGAAGTTGACCGTGAAATCTTACGTGACCTTCGTAAAGGTGCCGCTTGGAAAGCTAAGTGGGACTACAACGAGTGGAAGTACGGTGGTACTGGTGGTGCTACTTTAGTAGGTTACACTCAAAAGGATTGGAACCAAACGTTAATCACTAAGATTAACCAAGTTTCTGCTCAAATCCATAAAACAACTCTTAGAGGTGGTGCTAACTGGATCGTTGTATCTTCAGAAGTTTCTGCAGTATTCGATGATTTAGAATATTTCCACGTATCTAACGCAGCTCCTGAGCAAGATCAGTACAACATGGGTATTGAGAAAATCGGTTCATTAGCAGGTCGTTACCAAGTTTATCGTGATCCTTACTTCCCAGCTGGTAAAATCCTTATCGGTCACAAAGGTAAGTCATTGTTAGACGCTGGTTACATCTACGCTCCGTATGTACCTTTACAGTTGACTCCAACTATGTATAATCCTTTCAACTTCACTCCAATTAAGGGTATCATGACCCGTTACGCGAAGAAAATGGTTAACAACCGTTACTTCGGTGTGATTGATGTTAAAGGTTTGACTACATTTAGTTTGGACACTTTAAGATAATCAATATCTTAGTATATAAAAAAACCCTCGAGAAATCGGGGGTTTTTTATTTTTGGTATATTCCGAAATATTTTTTATATTTGCGATATGTCAGAAACAGATTACAGTAAACTAAGATTAGATGTTCTTCAAAAACTCATATTTCAAAGAGGTATTGAATGTAAGTTAAAGAAGGATGAAATGGTCAAAATGTTAAAACTTTATGACGAAGGAAAATATAGTGAACCACAAAGAGAAACCATTTATACCAAAGATGGGGATGGTTATAATGTTGGTATTGACATGAGAAATAAAGAACACATTTTACAGGTTAGTAAATTAGTAGAAAAAAAAGAAGGTAAATCCTTAAATCGATACTCAGAAGATAGAGTTTGGTATTGGGTACCCAACAAATTAATATGAACTGGAGAGAATATTTTTTAGGTTTAGCAGAACAGGTTAAATTAAAATCTAAAGACCAATCTACGCAGATTGGTGCAGTTATCGTCGGAGAGGACAATGAGGTACTTTCTACGGGTTATAATTCATTTCCGAGAGGAATGGATGATTCTAAACAAGAACGTCAGGAAAGACCTGAAAAGTACTTCTGGTTCGAACACGCTGAACGTAACGCAATTTATAATGCTGCACGTGTGGGGACACCTTTGAAGGGGTCGTCAATATATCTTACGTCGGGATTACCATGTATGGACTGTGCTAGAGGTATAGTAAATAGCGGTATAACTACTGTTTACTGTAAAGAGGTGTGTACCACAAAAAATAAGGAGAAGTGGGATGAATCTCAAAAGAAATCTCTCCAACTCCTCCTTGAATGTGGGATTGTTGTAAATTATTATTAATTACCAAGTTCTACAAGCCCAATACCTTGCTTTCCATCTTGGGCCCGGATTATCACAGTTGTGTCTAGCTCTAAATGATTTTCTTCTTTCAGGGTTATTTTTCTTAATTACCATTCTTTTACCTTTCGCGGATTTACCACCAAATCCAAAATTTACTTTAACAACCTTACCTTTAGCGTTTTTAACGTACACTTTGAATTTTTTAACATCACCTTGCATGATTTTACCTAATTGAACTTTTCGTCCCTGATACTCCGCCTCATTTAAAAGGTCGTTAACTACGTAATTAGTCTCTTCAATCGGTCCGTATTCATTTTCATAGATGAATTTTAAATCGTCATCTGACAATTCTAAATCACCACTTAAATATAAGTCCTTACATTCTTCTAAAAGTTCATAAAAACTAACAGAACCTTCTTTAAACACATTATCTGTTAATGATTTTTTTGTGTTTATATGGTAATTAAGAGAATTTGATATTTCTACTTGTTCATTTATCAATATTGGATGTTGAATACTTTCTTGTATTAAAGAAAAGTCTAACCTGATATTATTTTCCATTCCTTCGTCAAATTTAGTCATAGTTGGTTTATTACCTTTACCTATTTTTGGGTTCTTTTTTTCCGCACGTCTTTTTTGTGAAGTCATAGCCTTTTTATCTTTTTTACTATAAGATGAGGCCGTTTTAGGAGTATCTTTAGACACTTTTTTAGATGGTCTACATTTCGGATATGCTTTACCATCAGCATCTTTTCTACCACAAGGTGGATGCTTACCTTTTACTTTTCTACTTACATCAACCCATTTTTCTTTGAACCATCTTCTAAGGTCTTCTTTCAAAACCTCACCGGATTCTAAACATTCATTGATGTAATCTTTATCTTCTTTTGAAACAATTATTTTCATATTATTTTTTACATTTTCTCCATCCACCACCTTTGGATTTATAGTTTTTAGCTGCCCAACCATTTGCGTAAGCTGAGGGATAAACGTCAAATTTTGCTTTCGCGGCAGCCTTTGATGCCGACCATTTTGCTGGATCGGTAGGACAGTTTTTACTTTCATCTATTTGATATTCTTCACTCAAATAAATTTCATCCATTTCATTATCACCTCCTTTGGTTTGATTCATTAAAAAATCAAATACTTGGTCTAACAAACTTTTTGCTTCCGCAATGTGATCCTGTGCCCAATCATGTTCTTTCAAAATATTATCGATTGTTGAGTGGTCTTCTTTCATTAATAATTCACACTGTCTTTTCATTTGTTCAATGTTACCGAAAAACATATAATTTTCGTGTTTCATTTCTTCACCTTCGGCAATTGTTTTTAGGTGTTTTTTGATGATTTGTTCTAATTTCATAATATATAAATAGTTTACTTTTCAGACACGATCTCGAATTTAATTTCGTTTTCATAGAAAATCTCTTCGGAATGTGTTCTTCCTTTAATTTCGAGAAAATATTCTCTCGGTATATAAATTGACGTGTCTAAGGTAAAAGAGTTCTCGTTCGTCACATCAATTTGAGTCCAATCATGAACAATTACATTTGTTCTACCTTCTTTAATGTACATTCTATAATAAACCTCATCAAAAAGGATTGATTTAGACATGTTTATAGACTTAAAGGTTATGACAATTTTCCTATTTTCACCTCTAATTATTTTTTCATTCTGTTTAACACCGAAAAATTGAATAGCATATCTTTCTAATTCCTTAGGATTTTCACCAATTGTGTATAATGATGTGTACGGTTTTGGTATAAACTTTTGAGTTATATTGGATATAGATACTCCATCAATATTCAAGTTCTTCCATTTATCATAGAAGAATTTCTTACCATCACAAATAATCCCATCAATACCAAAAGTTACTTTATAAACACCCTTTCTAATTTTAGTTGTTGTTAATCCTGTTAAACCTTGAATTTCAACCCCCAAACTGTCTAATATATCTACGGTCGGGTTGTTATCTAAATCATAATGATTCGTACCTTTTGTAACATACAAATAAAGGTTTTGATTAACCTTTTCAATAAAATTTAATCGATTATCCTCTATTCTATCGTCAAAAAATGTCTCAACATACGGTTCAAAAAAGGTTTGTGTATATTTTGTAAAGAAAGCAACCGATTGATCAACCTCTGAATCTAAATCTTGGTATAAAACAGCAAAAGCCAAACCTAAACCATGATTAACATCTCCTTCTAATATACCGTTTACATAATCGGTAATGTCAACCGAAATATCTTCGTTACCATTATCAAAATGAATAGTTTCTATGATATTTGGATTGTCAGCATATATACCCTCAACCGACCAATTGTTTAATGTAGTTCTATTAAACCAGTTTGATGGTCTTTCATCAAATGTTACATTTCCTGTTGTGAAGTCATAACCACCATCCTCATAATCAAACCCTAAACCTTCATCCCAAAATTCGGGTACTTGAAATAGTATTAAATCAAACGAATTTGTTCTTTGTCTACCTGTACCTCTTTTTGCACCCAAAAAAGTTTCGTCTCCAAAAATGGTATTTGTTAAATGTAAGGTATGGGTGGTTCCTGTGGTAATTACGTAATCACCATTATCAATTTTAGATTTTAATTCATTAAAATCAATTTTAAAAATAAATTTAGAAAAACCACTACCATAAAAAATCTCAGTGGTTGGGTTTTTAGCTGTATTAGCCTGAGAGTTTTTTATGATGGTATTATTCTTTTCAAAATATGAACGAAAATATGACATCTTTTTTATTAATAAATATCAAATTAATTGATTCGGATTGAGTTGTTCAATAAATCGTTTCTCATTGTTTCAATTAATTTGGTTAAATCAACATATGCCTGAAATTGGTCTGTTTTTACAAATGGTCCCATAACATTGTGTTCGTGTTTAAATAACACATCAATAATGGTTTCCAAAAGTCTAATTAAATTTTCACCTCTAACTATTGAATATGTATTTGGGTCAATTTTCTCAATATAATCGTTTTGAGAAAGTTCATATTTTTCCAAGTTCTCAAACGGAACCAATTTTTCGGTATTGTTGGTGTCAGTAGACAAAAAGTATATTTTATCAGATTTTAAAGATGAGAAAGTTTGTTCGTTTGATTTCTTATCTAAAACAAATTTTTCTTTTTTGGTTTTTTTAACTTTAACCTGTGGAATTGCTCCTCCAGATGAAAAAATTAAACCACTTTTAGGTCCGACACCATATATAGAAATAGATGAAAAAATTATTTGTTTAATAGTATCGTATTCAGCATCCGGTAATGTTGTTAAACTTTGTTTTGGTCTAAAATAAAATGGATGTAATTCTCCTTTTTCATATAAGGGATTTATTTTATTTAAATCTTTTTCATGTAAGGTATATAAGAAATCTCTAATCTCACTTACAATAACAATAACATCATCAGAAGGTGGGAGTATAATTTTGTGTGTTGGAGATGTTCCATCTTGTTCAACATTGATTAATTTTTTTAAAGTATCAGGCACCACAGTATTTTCATTAAAAACATTTGTTTTTAATAAATCACCAAATGATTTTGTAATTTTATAAACATAAAAATTTATAGCAAAGGGTTCAGATAATGTGGTATTACCCGAAGAGTCCACAATATCGTATTCAATAAGATGTCTCATGTCTTTAACATCGACTGACTCTGTTTTTGTTTCTTCCACCTTTTTAACCATTTTGTATGGAAACTTTTTCAATGTTAAAACAGAACTCTTTTTAGACATTATTGGATATGTGTAAATGTCTTGTCTATCTTTTGAATTCGCCCTTTCTTTTGATAATAATTTACCACCTCTTAGTTGCAATCCATTTTCGGTAAAAATTAAATCCGAACCGTATTTTCCATAGATACCATAATCTTCTTTTTTTGCAATCGACCCCTGTGAAGAATTTTTTCTGTAATTATTTTTACTATCAAATATGTTTGGTTTGTGTTTTATCGAAACACCGTAGGTTGTGTTAGTTAACTGAGGTGAGAAACTTTGATCGTTAAAATTGTGTATTGTTGTAAATGGACCCGCAATGTATTCTACGTTTACATTTTCTTTTTCAGGATTATAATTTATGATTTTAACCGCTTGATCAACTTCAGGTACGAAATTAATGTTTGCAGGTAAAAACGGGTTGGCTATGAAAACATCGTTTTCAGAAAATGGTTCATATGTATCGGCCTTTTCTTTTTCCGAAACGTAATCGGAAAATCTAACACATCGTATTCTACCCAAACCTTTAGGGTCGTTGTTGTCAATACAAATACCGATATCAATTATTTTCATTATTTTCTCGTTCTTTTTCCTATTTCTTTATTAATGTTATCATACATACCTTCAACCAGTTCTAAATGTCGGGTTAAATCAATAATCAGTGACTTTGTTTTCTCAAATTCAATTGAAAGTATTTCTAATGAAGAAAATAAATCTTTATTGGATTTGTTTTCGACATCATTGGACACCTCGATTATTTTTTTTAAATCTAACATGTTATAATTGTTTACCAACACTATTTAAAATTCCCGGTGGGATTATAATTGGGCCGACCGGTGATGGGATAATCATCTCTTTATTTGTTACTTTAATGAATGAGTTAGTGTCCGTTTCTTCTGTATTACCATCTATAATTGATTTTATAATTTTAGGTAAATTGTTTGATTCTCCGAATATCGGACCTGTTGAAATACCCGCGTTTTCTATCCTCTCCATTATATTCATATATGCCCTATCTTGACTATATCCAGGTAATTTATCGGATAGACCAAGTAAAATCCCTGGTATATTTAATGGGGGTCCAGCGGATAATGCACCTTGTATTGTTGATAAAATAGTAGTAAATATTGTAAAACAATCTTCAATACCCTCCTCAAGAATTTTTGTTAATAATGCAATTAATGCAGTGATGATTACAACATATCTTTTATATTTATTTTTTAATATTTTCTTAACTATTGATACAACGAACGCCAGTAAATCAACTTTAATTAATTTCCAAAATTCTCTTATAAAAAACCAAAATAATTGTTTTACTATAGACCAGAATAATTTACTCAATTCTTTCATGGAATTTAAAACGTTTGTTACTTGATTTAAACCACTTTTGAATATTTTATAGATTATTATAATTGGTAAAAAAACTTTTGGTGATAATACGGACATTAATAATGCCTTAGGTAAATTTAAAATAAAAAGATTGAGTAAATTTATGTTGAAATTTATTTGTGGTATAGAACTATCTGATTTAGAAAATGCTTCTGTTGCTGCTCTATTAATTGTTGAATCAACTAAATCGTTTATATTTTTTTTGTATGCCAAATAAACGAAGTCTTCCATCATTGTTTTATTAACGGGAACCTCAAAATTATTACAATCTTTAAATTTTAATACTTTTCTAAATCTTGAATCTTCGTCGTCTATATCAATACCCTCAACATCATCAAAATCAAAATTTAATTCAATTTCTTGATCATTTTCATCAAACAAATTCACTGCGTTTTGATTTGATAGTTGATTTCTATTTGTCGGTGTACCACATATTGCCATTAATTTATTTAACAATCTACTCAATTGATTCATTCCTTTGTCTAATAAAGGATGTGATTCACCACTCTGAATAGTCATTAACATAGAAGTTTTTACTATATGTTGAATGTCGGGTAATTCTACTGAGGAATAATAATTATTTAAAAAACCCTCAACATTGAGTGAACTACCAGTTAGTCCTGAAACTTCCCATTCTTGATCAGGAGCGGACCAATTCATTTCTAAAATTGAATCACTTGACGAGGTTCTCATTTCAAATGTGGTACCATTAAATGAGTTGTATAATTCTTTATTAACTTTTGTTTTAGACCCGGTGGAACCTGTAGTAGGTTCGTAAACGATTTTACCTGTTGCCGATGATGGGTCTACAGTTAACATGTTCAAAAAATCAATTTCACCCGGTTTTAATTTTAAAGAATTAACCGAAATTGTTTGATTTGTACCACAAATTCCATCTGCTGCAAAAAAGTGTTTTTTAACACTATCTAATATAATTTCTTTAGATTGTTCCAAAGTTTTTTGTGCTGATGCCTGTGCGTGAAACTTTAATCTGTTTTTAGAAAATAATTTTGTAGGTATTGGTTTTTTATTTTTATCAACTTTAGAATTTGATCCCAAAATTGAATCGGCAATATCCATAATCTCCTCGAAAATATTTTTTCTATTATCGATTTGAGTCTTTCTTTTATTTAAAAAATCATCTAATTTTTTTCCGAATAATTGATCGGTGGTCGGTAAATCTTTTAAATACGTATCATAAATGTTATCAGCAAGGTCTTTAGAAGGGTCATCATTTATTTTTTTGATGGCCTCAATTTTCGACTTTAGTTTATTTTTCGTATTTTTTAACTTACTCATTATAGTTTATACTTTTCGTCAGATTCTATAGAATCCCCACTTAACATTTTATCTAATAACATTCTGTCTTCGTCAGTCAAATCCAATTTACCTAGAGGGGTTTTACCTCCTCCACCTGATGTTTGTTTTAAAAGTACACTTTGTAACTTAACTAATGAGATTTTCTTTTCGGTACAGTCATTTAGAATTTTTTGTTGTTCCTTAATAACGGGACCAATTACACTCATGTCCTCTGCGTCTTTCATAAAAGACATCATTTTTCTCATAATTTGAGATGCGGTGTTTCTGTTTTCGACTACATCATTATAAATTTCCTGCATTAATGCTAAGGCGGAATCAACATCTAACGAGATTATATTTTTTCTATCTCTTCCCATAACAATAAATAGAATTAATCTAAAAATCCACCAATAATACCATCATATAGTTTTCTGTACTTTTTGATGGATATTCTAATTTCTTTAGTGCTTAATGATGTCATCTCTCTTAATGAGAGTAATATTAAATTTTTGTTGAATTTGTTTCCGTCCCCAACTTGAAAAATCTTGTCAAAATTTCCAAAAATTTCTAATAAAGCGTAACCTAATTTTTGTTCGTTTTCAGTCAAATCCTCATTTTCAATAAACTCTTCAAGGTCTATTGTTAATTTAACTATAACATCACTGTAATCAATTACTTCTTCATCGATAACATACGACAATTCAAAGTTATCCTCGATAGAGGATGATATATCATCATAAGAAACCTGTCTATTTTGTTCCTTAGTGTCTTTTTGAATTGCACCCATAAGGTAATTCTTACAAATTGTACCAAAATATGAATAAGCCTTGTGGTTCTTCGTGTGGTCGAATTTGTTGATTTTAGTTAAAAGAAATGACATTGTATCATCATGTATTTCTTGAAACTCTAAATCTTTTCTATATAATTTATAACGTCGAATAATTGATTCGACCATTATGATGAGAGGTTCTCTTAAATATTCGTTGAATATCTTATTCTTTTCTAATTCGGATTCGGATGTTAAGTATCTTACGACCGCTTGTTCTTGCTCCTCCCCAAAATAAATTTTTTGGGTTCTTTTTCTTGGCATTTACGATTCAACATATTTTATATCACGTTTATTTTTAAAGAAAAATTCTTTTTTAGCTGAATCTAACCAAAACTTAACTTCGTCTTCTGATAGTTTTGTTTCTTCATTATTTTTGTACCCCCAAAATAATGACTCTTCTCTAAAATTAACATGTTGATATCCAATTTTAGGAACCGTCATAATTTTAACACCATTGTGTGTTAATCTTAATAATAATTCATAACTAAATGTAAGTTTTATATTTTCTTTAAACATTCCATTTTCCTTAATAACATTTGTTTTAAATAAACCACCACTGGTTTGATAGTTTTGGTAGTCTAATAAAACTTCGTTATCAATAAATCCTTGTTTTTCGGTGAATCCATAGGCCCAAGCAGATTCATTAGTAAAACTAATAAACGCACCTTCAACATTAACGTCTTTTACAACAGGTAAAAACACATCAACATCAGGGTTTTCTCCGATGTATGAATCCATTGATTTTAACCAAACTTTTTTGAATTCATCATCCACCTCTAAAATTGAGAACCATTCGGTTTCACACTTCGTGATACCTAAATTTACTTGTGAACAGAAATCAGTGTCACCACTATTTTCCACAAATACGATTTCTAATTTTTGAGATAAATTCGATAATTTATCTTTTACTTCTTTTGGACAAACCACTAATAAAACAACATCATTATGAAAATCTTCAATTGATGAAATTGAGTTTTTCAACATAACCTCATATTCATCATTTATAATGTGTAATGGTAAAATTATTGATATTTTTTTCATGCTACTTCTTCCTCTTTTAATTTTTCTAATACATTATTTATTGTCTCAATTCTCTTACTTCTGAGAGAATTGAATATTGATAATATATTATTTTCGGTTATTGTTTTATTATATGGTAATAATGTTTCGTTCATTTTTTGTTTAACATCATCGGTTAACTCAACACCCTCTAACCAAGCCAATGTATATGTTCCAAGTAAATCAACAATTTTATCTGTATCATATGTCCACATACCATTTTCAGATAACCAATCAGGTTCCATGTTCGGAATTTTACCGATAACAGGTACATCACATTTCATAGATTCTAATGGGAATGTCCCAAAAGTAGATTCCTCGTCAATCCAAACCGAAACAAAGCATTGTTTTAACGCAGTAGAGAACTCTTCGTAACTCATTTGTACCATATCTCTAAATGTAATCCATCTTAATTGTGGATACTTTAGATAGAACTCTGAAATAATTCTTCTGTGTACAACTCTGTCTCTACAACTGATTGCAATAAAAGGTTTTTGTACCGTCTCTGACGGTGAAAAATTATCCTCAATAATAGGAGGAATAATATAAACTAACGATTCAGGAAAAATTTCCGAAATGTACTTTTTTGATGATTCTGTTGTGGTAATAACTCTATCGAATCCATAGTCTCTCCATCTACTACCAACAGGTAGGGTTTCAAAAATATAATCTTTCTGTTGTACTAACATAACTTTAGTACATTTGATATTCGATACTTGTTGTAAAATATTTGAATAATATTCAGGTACAACTAAAATATCGTCGATTTTAATTTCGACCTTGTCTTCTTTTATTGATACGACTTCAAGTGAGTTATATTTTTCACCTAACCAATGTGTGACTCCACCATATGTCGAATCTTCAACCAAAATTTTTGAATTGGTACCATTCTCTTTAAGGGTAAGTGCTAAATCGTAAATGTACTTTACTGATGCTCTTGGGTTATTCTTTGTGTCATATGTTAAAAAATAAACTGTGTTTTGATTATTTTCTAACCTACCTAATGCTTCTTTGAGTTTTTCTATGTTTTCGTTGTTTTTACTCATCATCTTCAATTAAAATGTTATTTTTTATTAGTGTATTAAATGCTAGTTTAAAAGATACTGTTGTTTCTTTTGAACCAAAAACACCTAATTCTTCATCCGAATCATCAAATTCATTTAGAACTCTTTCGATACACATCTTTAAGATTTCATACATGAATATGTTTATTTCAGTTGATTCGTTTCCTTCTTCATCTTTTATTGTGTTTCCTGTCCTACATCTTCCGGTAACTGCTTCGAGATCGATGTAGTAGAATTTTCCAAAAATTTCAACCATGGTTCTTTTATTTCTGTTAATTTACTTATTTCTTTTTTATGTGTAAAGTGTTGATTATATGATGTGTTAAATTTTATAACATCTTTATTTTGAGGACATAAATCGATAATTTCTTTAGAGTCGGTAATCCACACATCACATTTGTCCCACTCTTCCAAAACATCTTTAGATTTAATGAATTTTATATTATTACCTAAAAAACCATTTTTAGATAAGAAGAAAAGTGTGGCTGGTTTCGATTTACCTAATTCGTTAAATCCAACCACAGTAAAATTATGTTCGGGATTTTCATAAATAATTTTATTTAAATCCGTAAAGGTTGTTTGATAACTTATTCCTGCGTGTCCAAAAATTTCAATGGGATATTCAATGTATAAAAAATACTCTAATTCTTCCGGTGATTGAAACTGATAGGATGATAGTAATTTATCGTTGTGTATTGGTTCAACAACTTTATATTCAAAATTATTTTCTGATTCGAATTCAGAATCTAAATATGCGTCTCTATAATGATAGTCTAATTTTTGTATGGTATTTCTTAAAACACCATCAATACTCAAATAAATTTCCATGAATAAAATATAATATGATTAACCTTATAAGTAAAGGTTAATCATATCTTTCTAAAATTTTTCCAATAATAGGATTACGAACAATGTCTTGATTACCAAATTCAAAAACACCAATACCTTTCACATCGGATAATCTTTTCTTAGCGTCGTATAAACCTGATTTTGTTTTGTCTTTAAATTTATCCGATTGTTCTAAATCACCAGATAAGAAAAATTTAGAATTAAATCCAATACGAGTTAATAGTAGTTTAATTTGTGCTGGTGTTGCGTTTTGGGCTTCTTCAAAAACTAATATAGTATTGTCAACGTTCCATCCTCTCATGTAAGCTAACGCAGCAATTTCTATAAAACCTTCATCCTTTAATCTTTCTCTTGATTCTTTACCGATGATTTTGTTTAATAGATAATAAGAAGGATAAATGTAAGGGTCTAATTTTTCTTCCAATCCACCTGGTAATGATCCTAATTTTTCTTCAGCTTCAACCGCGGGTCTAACAATGATAATTTTTTCATATTTGTTAGTATCGTCCCATAATAAATCAATCGCTCTTTTCATTGCGATATAAGACTTACCAACACCCGCAGGTCCAAAACATAAAGTAATTTCGTTTTCACCCAATATTTTCCAATATTCTTCTTGGGACTTAGTTAAGAATTTTTCTTTTGGTTTTTTAATTAGTTCTTTAATTCTTCTTTTATTCGGAGTTACCCCCTCAATAGTTACGGTTGACTCACTACTTTGTGATGTCTTACCATTTTTAGAAATCTTTCCTCTCAAGGTTAATTTAATTTAATTTAATATAATTATTCGGATATATTTTATTTACCCGTAGAACCAAAACCCCCATCACCTCTATCGGTTTCATTTAGAACATCAGTTTCGATGAAATCGACTTTTGGATAAGCTAATAACATTATCTGAGCCGCTCTGTCACCCACATCGTATTTTTTTTCACCTTTGTGAGTTTTCTTAAATGTGGCTTGAATTTCACCCCTATAACCACTATCAATTACACCAACACAATTAGTTAAACTTAAGTCGTATTTTCTAACTGAGGATCTTGGAAATACTAAACCGACAAATCCCATTGGAATTTCCATTCCAATTCCGAAACCATATGTAATATCAATATCAGTTTCAGATATCACAGATGTAATTGTTAAATCCATACCAGCATCACCATTTTTTGAATATGTAGGTGTTACTGCGTTGGGTGACAATTTTTTAAATTTAACAACCATTCCCTTTTGTGAAAAAAAATCTGTTTTTATTTCCTCATCAAGTTTACCTAATAAATTATTTAGGTCACCCATAAAATCCATATCGGTATCATCACTTAGAATGTTTTTTTCTAATTTTTTTAAATCCTCAATGTATTTTTTAATCTCGTCTTGGTTCATCAATTTTATTTTTTTTATCTAAAATCCATTTATCTAATTTTTTCAACCTATCTCTTAAATCATTGTCGATAGGTCTTAAACAGCACTCTACAAAGACATCTGTTATTCTTTGTAATTCCTCTACCGTTACAGTTACACCTGATTGACTAACAAATTCTAACGCAAGTTTACTTTGAGATTGTCTTAAAATTTGAATGTCTCTGCTGTAAAATTCCATGTTTATTTGGATTTATAATATTCTGGAGTATTTTTTGAATCAATAACACATTCGATTGGCATTTTAACAATAGAGATACTTTCACTTCCTCTAGTGTCTCCTGCTCTGTATTTTGATGCAACAATTGTTGCCTCTTCAACTGTTTCGGCTTCAACAATGTACTTCAACTTTTGAAGTCTTGGGTTACCGTTTCTGTCCATTTGTTCGGTTTCATAACCGATAGTTACTAAATAATGCATAGTTTTTAAATTTTAATTGTTAATTGTTAATAATTGATTTAAAGAATTGAATTCTGTCTTCTGTTACTTTTTTTAATGAATATTTGTCTTTTACTGTTTCGTATAATTTATTACCTAAATCCTCAATCATGTTTGGATTATCGATTAAACGTTTCATATGTTTTGCCCACTCCTTATGATTTTTAGATGGAGGAACAATTAAAGCGTTTCCTTTATCATTAAAAACACCGTGGTCTAACGCAGAAACCAAGTCAAGTGTGTATGGTTTTACTCCACTTGCAATAACCGCTTTTTTATGAAAACCCGATTCAATAATTTTTAATTGTGATTTATTTGAATTGAATTCTGATTCAACTAAAGGTGCAAGAGAAATATCAAATAAGTTATAATTTAACGCGTATTTTGTGATATCTCGAGTCCATCTTCTTCTATATGGTTTATCCGAATCATCATAAGGAGTTTCTAAAAAAGTAAATAAGTATTTCTTATATTCATCATCAACTACTTTATATTTTTCGGTAAAAATACTTTCATACTTAAACCAAACAGTTTCGTGTGGTAATATTTGTCTTTTTCTTACTTGTCCTGTATTTTTATCATACTCACTCACTGATCCTCTTGTATCAAATCCACATAGTACAAATTGTACTTTATCTTTATGTGAATTATGAATAGACGCAATCCCACTTTGTAATAATTCTAAATCATATAAGTGAGAAGAACCACCTAACCAACCAAATCTAATTTTGTCAGACTTTTCAACATTTGGTTGAAATTGTGGTTCGGTTTCGTCAACCGCGTTTGGAAAAATTGCAATATTTTTAACACCAAGTCTTTGTTTCATCGTATCTGCAAAAATAGGTGTGGTTGTAGATATGTAATCACTTAATCTCAAGAACTCTACTTTCTTTTGTGCAATATTGTTTTGTTTAATTTGAAGGTACATTGGATGCTTTGGATCAACATTCCATAAATCATCAATATCAACAACCGTTTTAATACCTTTAGATTTTAACCATTTTATTCTCTCAATATTGGCTTCGTGAGTTGTTTTATGGATAAAACTATGAAAAACAACTATATCGTAATTTTCAAAAAATTTATCTTCTTCTGGAACATCAAACGCTATATCAACATGAAAATCATCAACATGATTTTCTCCGAGATATTTGTACGGATCTAATATTCTATACTTACCAACTCCATGTGTGTCAGATGGTATTGCTAATATTCTTATTTTAGACATTATTGTATCATTATATGTCTAAATAATAAATAAAAAAATTGAAAAAACAAAATGTTATTTAGCTTTATTTACTCCTGTAATTTTTCCTTTAAAAATTGAATCTCCTACTTTTAAAACTAAATTTTCATTTATTGATGAGGTTTGTTGTGCGGTTAAAATTTGATTTAATTTCTCATCCATAACTTTACGAACAGTATTTTCAATAAGAACTGCAATTGCGTTCATATCTATTGATTGAGTGGGTAGTTGTTTCGATGGTACAGATGTTTTCTTACTTAGACCCTCTTGTTCCATTAATCTTTTCGCTCCCTTTACAAAATCCATGTCCAAGGATTCATTTAGAGATATCTGAGGTATTGGATTATCAATCATTGCCTGTTTAATTGCATCAGGTAATTTAGATTCTTGTATTTTTTGAACTGATGGAACACTTGTTGGTCTGGCAACTGGTTGTTGTGGTTGTGATTGTGTTTTCATTAATTCTTCCGGATCACTTAATAACATACTTTCGTTAATGTTACCTCTTTCGAAGTTTCCGTTATCCACCTTATTCATTACTTTTTTGGCATTCACCAATTTTCTCATTAAATCATTTTCTGATATCGATCCTTGACCTTGTGACATTTTATTTTTTTTTTATTAATATAATTAATTAACCAACAACATTAAAGTTTTTATTCTTGATAATACTTCTTGTAAAGGTTCTGTTGGTTCAGGTAAATTATCCGAAACGGTTATGTTATTATTTTTTAACATGTCGGACAACTCTTTATTTGCATCTAATTCGAATCTTTTTCTTGTTCCTTCACCAGGTGAAATGTTTTTACCAAGTTCTTTTTGACTTATTTTCCATTCCTCTTCTTTTTTCTTATATAAGTCATTAACAGCGTTTTGGTAATCTTGAGTTGAGATTATTTTTTGTCCATTTTCCTCTCTTGGTTTTATGGTTTTAAATACATCACCGACATTGTCTTTCTGAGGTTGAGGTGTTACTGGTGGTTTTTCATCAACTTTTGGTTGAGGTAATGGTTCTTTAGATGGTTTTTTTGTAACTTGTGGTTGAGGTGTTGGTGTTTCTTTTTGTTTTACTTCAGGTGTTTTTGTCCAATCTGATGTAACATAAGTTGTAACCATAGGCCCTCTACCTGATTCCGAACCCTCTTTATAACCCGGTCTTTTTGTGTCAAATGTTTCATTTGTTAAAACATTAATATTACTCATTCTGTCCACAATAAAGGTTCTCCAATTTGTCTTGTCATAACCTTTTTTAGACACAGATGGGGGTTGTACATACGCTCTTACAATTACATTACCCTTTTTACTTAAACCTATAGCAACGACTTCAGCACGAATTCTCACACCTGATTTTACACTATCCTTCTCAGGTGACTTTGGTCCCGAATAATAAAATGTTACAGGATTCCTACCTTTAATGGCATCAACAAGTGGTTTGGTTTTTCTACCAGACAAGGGTTGTTCTAATAATATGTTAGATAAATTTAATGACATTAAAAATCGGGATATCTTTTTGTTTCTCCGTATTTGTTTCTTGAGGTTGTTTCAATTCTTGTATTAATATCAACTGAAGAACCAATACTATTAGATAATTTTCCTTTACCCTTTTCGTCACCATTTGATAATGCGTTCGGGTGGTTAGAGTCGTAATTATTATTTTTATTATAAATATTTCTACCTGTGTTATCGATTCTTGCGTTGATATCGGACAACCCACCGACATTACCATTGTTTTCTCCTTTACCTGGTTCATCACCATTTGACAAGGCGTTAGGGTGGTTTATACCATATCCGTTATTTTGATTGTATCCGTTTCTTGATAATAGTTCATTTCTAAGTGAAATGTCAACTGAACTACCTATTTGGTTTTTACCTTTTTCGTCTCCATCCGAATTCGCGTTTGGATGATTTAAACTATACCCGTTGTTTTCATTATAAGTGTTTCTGGTTAAGTTTGAAATCCTATTTTGTATATCAACGGAACTACCTATTTGGTTTTTACCTTTTTCATCACCATCTGAAATTGCGTTTGGGTGGTTAGAATTATATTGACCGTTGGTGTCATAAGTGTTTTTTGAAATATGTTCTTTTCTATATTGTTCCGCTAAGAGTTCTAATTGTGTTGCCATATTATAACATTAATTTTTTCATTCTTTCAATTTCCTCAAAAAGACCTAATGACGTAATTGGTGAAATTGATGTTTTATGTGAATTACTTTTTACTAAATTGGTTGGGATTTTAAAACCAAATCTTTTTGTGTGTTTTTTAAGGTGAGAGTTTTTTCTTTCTCCCGTTATTCCACTAATTTCATCAGCTTGTTTTCTTGAATCTTTACCTTTACTTATTAAATCTCTTTCACCCTGTAAGAAAGGTTTCGACCAGTCTTCCATTCTTTTTCCTCCACACAGGTTATATTTTACTAAGTCATTTTTTTTATCCATATTATTCATATCGTGAATAATCTTTTTTAATTGACCGTATTTTACTTTTTTATCTTGTAAAAGTTTTTTAGCACGATGAACCCCATCAACATGTTGTCCATTTAAATTCTGAAGTGAAGAATTTATTTGATCCAAAATATTTTGTGGAATATCAAAGATTCTATTTTTTAAATCATTATTCATCGTTTTTTAGGTGTTTTACAACATCATTAATATCTAAGTTGTTCTTTTTCAATGTATTTTTTAATGAGTTTAATTGTTTTAAGACAATTGGGTTGATGTCTTTTTCTTCATTTGCTTCTTTTGAAACGATGTCGTTACTAATATTCTTTTTTGAAAGGACACTTTCGATGTACTCTTCCATAAACTTTTTAGGGTTTTCCACTAATCTAACTTTATCTTCGGGTAGATTTTCATCGTAACCCATTTGATTCATTCTCTTTTTAGCCTCTTCGTCCCCTAATCCTAATTCTTTTTCAAAATGTTCTTCAGCGTCATCAAAATCCTCATCTTGTGCCATTGTATCTTTAAATCCGAGAGATTTACTCATATCGGATTCCGCCCAATATTTTAAAGATGTGTGTGTACCGTGTACACCATGAATACCCATAGAACCACCACCCGATTTAACAACGTCATCTGTCATACTTTTTTCGCTAACTCCTTTTGTGTCGTAATTTAACGGAGTTTTTGTTCTATTAATGTTACCCTTATCGTCAACAATCTCATCTACTTCTTTTTCAATCTTTTCGGGTATTTTTTTAAAATCGGTATCTTTTGAGAATTCTTTAGCCCATTTAGACCATTTTTTACCCTTTTTACCTCCTTTTCCCGCCTGTGCGTAGAAAAATCTTTGTTGTGCTTTGGAGGCAAACTTCTCTTCAATTATTTGTTTAATAAAATTATTCATCTAAACAGTTTTTTATATAAATATCAAACAGAGGGAAAGATATTTATAGAAATATGAACACACAGAATATTTTAAAGTTTTATGGGTCAAAATTGGATGTAAAATTAGATTCCTCAGAATATTATGACTATGAGTTAGGAAAAGTTGATATAGATTATAATACAGATGTTTTAGATTTAAGTAGGGAAATCGTATATAATACTATTAAAATCAACAATACCTTATCTGGTATGGACTGTTTAAGGAATCTTATTACCTTGAATGAGTACGATAATACTGTCAATGACGAGGATTATATTTTTTCGGGTTTAACAATCACTTTAGGATATTCTGATTTTATTTCTCATTTCGATTTTCCGTATGAACATACCATTTTAAATAATGATGTTTTCGTTTTTACAGGAATCACAAATGAAACTCATTATTTTACAATCTCAAATTATAACATAACAAATCAACCGTTATTCGGTGTTTATGGGTACATTTTGGATAATGATGATAATATATTGTTAACATCTGAGGGTGATTCACTTATTATTACGGATGAAATAAGATTTCCGTATTCATTATTGGATATTGGAGACAATTCTCCGTTGATGACAAATAATAACGAGTTATTATTGGTTTCTGAATTCATCACTTCATCTTCTGAACTTATAGATATGTTCAGTAAGGAGATTATTTCTTGTACAAATAAATTGGAAGATGAAGACAACTGTTGTCCTCAATCACCTAAATTGAATGCAAAACCTTGGGCGTATAAGTTCGACACGGGAAGTGGTCCTGATAATTGTAATCCAATCATAAACAGAAGAACCGAGAAAGGTTGGACATTAGATTTTATATTTAACCGTGATTCTCAACCATGGTCATTGGGTGGTGTGTTTTATTACTTGGGTGTTAGGGGGGAAAATAACCCTGAAAATTATTCGGATAATAATTTATCATTTCAATTTACATCAGATAGAAGAATAAAATGGGTTGCACACCATTATTCAGGAGTTTGTGGGACAAATGGATATGAAGAGGGATTCTATGTTGCAAGTGGTCAAACCCCTCAATTGTGTGTTACAGATGAAACAAAAGACTTTAATGTTACAATAGTATTTGATCGTTATAAGAGATTTACGGATTGTGATTTAGAAAATAGTGGAGGTTGGAACGATTTAATTCCTAAGTATATTATAAGTGAATACGATGACACAGAAGTTACCGCGGTGACTTCAACTCAGTTATCTATTTCAAATAGTTCAGAAATTTTGAACAAAAAATGGTCGGATGAAAGACAAAGGAGGTTAGGTATATTAAAAATATACTTAAATGGAAGACCAATTTATAAGTTGGAAAATTGGGAAGAGGTGATTCCATCAGAAAGAGGAACACAACCATTTATTCAATCTTGGGGAGGTGGAACAGGTTTAATGAATAATATTCATAGTGGAGTGTCTTGTTTCAATATCAAATCAATAAAATACTATGAGGAACCATTAGATTTCACTCATGTTTATCACAATTTTGTTTTAAGGTTGAATCAATACGATTTTGACATTTGTGGTGAACGTTGTTTCGATGATGTCTATTCACTTTAATATAAAATAATTTAAAAATAATCAATATTTATTGTTATGGCAAACAAATATATAAAAGACTTAATCACCACAACGAACCCGAGTTTAACGGGACATACCATTTTTGATAATGGTGTAACCACATTTAAAACATCGTTAGAGACATTAAAAGATACAATTGTCGATGGTTTATCACACACTTTCGAGGGTGACCAAACCATCAATGGTAATTTAGTGATTAGTGGTTCAGTTGTTGCCCAAGAATTTATTTTAAGTTCTTCAATTACAAATGTTGAAATTCAAAACATTAGTGGTTCATCTAATTTTGGTAACGATTTAGAGGACACTCACAATTTTACAGGTAGTGTTAATATAACAGGTTCATTGTATCTTAATAATGGTGAAGTTAACATTTCTGGTAGTGGAAGTCATTTAGCATTTTTTACAGGTCCACAGTCAATAACATCTTCACACGATTTTCATATAATTGAAAATGGACACACTTTAGCATTAGGAATAGATGTCACCTCAACAACTTTTGGTGATGAAGAATATAGAGAAAGGTTGATTGTAGGGAATTCAGATTCTCACAATATTGCAACATTTCAAATTACCGGTGGTAATCATTACGCCGCAGTTAATATCATAAATTATAACGATGGAGATAATGCATCTGCGGATTTGGTTATAATGAATAATATTCAAGATGAAAGTGGTTCGTATTTTAATTTAGGTTTGAATTCAACTAACCACACAAACTTATTTTGTGGTTATGCGGGTGATGCATATTTGTATACAACATCTCATGATTTATATATGGGTTCTATGTTTGTTGGTACAGGGGTAACCGGAAACGGACATACACATATATTTGGTGGAGCCGCGTGGAGAAGTCCATCTGTTTCAATATATAGTGATACATCTGTAGGATTCTTTACTGAAAAATTTAATAATCAATTATCAACTATACCTTCATTCAATCAAGGATTCAAAACTGAATTCAGTGGTAGTGTTAAAATGAACAACAACCTTAAGGTTGATGGTTCTGTAACCGCATCTTATTTTGTTGGGGATGGTAGTCAATTAATAAATTTACCAACACAAGAAATAGATACAGATTCTTTAGCTACAACAGGTTCAAATACATTTGAGGGTGACCAAACCATCAATGGTAATCTAACAATTGGAACAGTAAGTGAAAATGTAATTAGTTATGTTGATTGGGTTGGAAACTTGGTGTTTGATTATGGTGATGGTTCAATATTTTATATAACAGGACTAACATCTAATGGACAATTTAATGTTTTTAATGTTCCTGAAACAAACGATAAAGCGGTAACATTTACCTTTGTAATTGAACAAGGGTCTGTACCATATAGTGGTTCACTATACATGATTAACGACTCTGAAGTTGATGTTAAATGGGTAGATAACATTATTCCAACAGGAAGTGCAAACAAAACAAACATAATCGGACTAACAGCCTTTAGAATAAATTCTACATGGAATGTCTTAGGTGCACTATCAACTTTTGGATAAAATGATAAACAGAATATCTTCACATTATGGTTCAAGTAGTAGATTTAATGGTAGAAATATAAGATTCATACCATTAAATGATTTTACGTATACATTAATACCTAATAATGATTTAACATATACATTAATACCCGGAAACGATTTTAATGTTGATTTATTACCTAATAACGACTTATTATTCACATTAATTCCTAATAATGATATATTATATTCAATCATACCAAACAATGATGGTACATATCTTTTAATCCCAAATAATGATTTGGGATTTTCGTTATTATTCCCGACACCAAACCCAACACCGACTCTTACCCCAACACCAACAATAACGGAAACATTAACACCTACACCAACTATAACAGAAACGTTAACTCCTACACCAACTATAACTTTAACCCCAACACCAACTCCAACACCTGCACCTTTGGGTAAAAATATTCTTTATTTAGGTGATGGAAATGTTACAACAAATCTGAATTCATTACAGGATTCATTATTGTCTTTAGGATATGTTGCATCAATAGATGGAATGGTTTTAGGTACAACTTATGTCGGAGGAGACATTTCTGGAAATTACGACTTAGTGATAATGCAAACGAACGGTGGTCAAAATGGTGCACCTGAATTATCCACTAATTTATCAAACTTTATTACAAATGGTGGTCACTTTATAGGTCAAACATTCTTATGGAGTATATATCCATCAGGATTTGATTTTGAAAAAACACCTTTTGTTGGTGGTGTTGGTCAATCGTCAAATGGTGGACCAATTACGACCGTAATGTCACATCCTGTATTGGGAAATTATACACCAACAAATGTGAGTGGTCTTATTAATACAGTCACAACCATGCAAAGTGATTCAACTTTGGTATTGAAATATAGTGATGATACACCTTTATTGGGAGTAAAAGAAATTGGTTCCTCAAGAACTGTTGGTATAAACGTATTCGGTGAACCAACAAGTGGTAGTACTGTGGGTCAATTAATGGCCAATGCAGTATTATGGTGTTTAGGTATGTTTGATGAACAACCAACTCCAACACCAACTATAACAGAAACGTTAACACCGACACCAACAATAACATTGACACCAACCATTACGGAGACACCCGCACCTGAAGGTGCAGTGTTAGTTATTGAGGTTCCAGATGGGACACCATCAATTATTTTTGATGGAGAAACATATACATCAACTGTGAGTGCGGGAATTTTTAAAAATCAACAATATGAGATTTTTGTAGATAACACTAATGGTGGTTTCTTATATTGGGAAGGAAATAATATAAATTTACCAGCTGCGAACGCGAATTTCACAGTTGTGACAGTTACAGGAAATACCGCCACATTACGTGCGGTTTTTAGTGTACCAACTATGACTCCTACCCCCACTTTAACACCAACACCAACAGTAACCGAAACGGTTACTCCAACCATTACCCCAACAATAACTGAAACATTAACACCTACTGTTACACCAACATTAACCGACACAATACCTGTAACAGGATATTCGTTTAACTTAGTTGACTTACCGTATAATTTCCCTAGTTCTGGAAATTCAATTATGAATGCAACAACCGGTCAAACAGGAACCACATTAATTAATGAATTATCAACAACAAGTAGAGGATTTTACTTTAATAAAATTGACGAATCAGGTGTTGATAGGTCAAGTTATTATTCACAATATACGGGACAAAGTGTGACAATTACATTTACACAAAATAACAGTACGGCGATATATAGTGGAGACACAAATTCATTCAAGTTTTGGAGTCAAAGTGGTGACGAGGGATTTGTGTTTGGAACAAATATAGGAGTACCTCCAACGGGAACACCAAGTGGAGTTGCAACACTAATTCAATCCGCACCAACATCATGGGTTATTGGTCAACCTGTTTATGTTAGTTTATCAATAAATCCCACATTAACATCCACCCCAACAATAACTGAGACACCAACACCTACCGTTACTCCAACAAGTGAAGGGATGAGTGGTACATGTTCAGGAGTTGATTCGTGGTATTTCTATAGTAACGAAGGTCAATTAGACGCTCCTCCACCAACATCAAATGGTGACGCGATTTTTACATATAATAACCCATCATCGGGTGTTGTGACGGAAACATTCAATCCAAATAAGGCAAATGGAGTACAATCGTTACATTTTAATGTAAAAAATAGTTCGGGAACCGACTATACGTCACAATTTAGTGGATACACAGGTGGTACGGGTACAATAACAATATGTCAAAATGGTGATACCGCAACTTATACCAGTACAACGCCTGGATCATTTACAATTCAAACTATTGGTGGTGGGTCGTTCTTTGTAATTTCAACCAATTTATGTACACAAACCAAATCATCGAACAATTCTTTTGTATTCGGTGACCCAATATCAATAACATTTAGTTAAAGATTAATAATAAAAACGAACTATAAGAATAAAAATAAGATATTTATATTAAAACAAACACAAAATGGCAATAGGAGCAAGAATCACAAGTACTAATCTAAGTGGAAAAACCGCAACGGTAACATTTGTACCATATACAGGTACAACCTCGGGTTCAACTGTTAACCTTGGGGAAAAAACAATTCCATTCAACCACATAAACTCACATCCGTATGGTGTTTACTCACTTTATTTTGCTGAGTATGATTACACATATACATTAACTGTACCTGAACCTGAAGTTGTTGGTGTTCAAATGTTTGTTTGGACTGATAGAATGGTTGAATCGGATAATTACGGTGCGGTGACGTTAAACTTTAACGATTTTACATCTGAAATAATTGATTTAAATGTTGATGCAACTTATTGGGATAATCGTGATGTGTATTTCTCAAATGAATCTGGATTTATGTATTATTTTAGAGGTGATAGTAATAGTGATGAAAGAATGGTGATTTTTACAGACTCATCAAATGTTGAAATTGAGAGATATAGTGGGACCACTAATAGTTTTGATAGAGGTATACTTAACGGTGTATGGACTTATGCCGAATTTGGGGATCTTGGTGTTTTAAAATATTTTAATGGTACTTCCGTATATACATATAATTGGGACCCTCAAACACATTGGATTGACATTGAAAACGATTGGAGTGCTGAAACTTCCGATGGTACGTTTATTATTAAAAAATATGAACAAGGCCAATGGAACTATGACGGTAATGGTGAATCATACATAGTTAATCCAAATGATGGTACAACAACATTGTTTAAAACTTGGACAGATGGTACCTATGTTAGACATAGAATGAATAAATCATCCAACTTTATTGTTGTTGAAACGCAAAGTCAGGGAGTAAGTAATAGTTACACAAATTTTGAAATATTTGATACAAGTGGTACTCTTTTAGAAACGGTATCATTAACAGGTGCAACTTATAATAACTACTACGCACAATTCCACGGAACAAACAAATATACAACCGTATATCATAATGAAAATGATTGGAATGTCGATTATAAAATTATACACTATAACGGAAACACCGATACTTTAGTACAAACATCTCACGTTAGAGGGGAATCATATCAATACCTTGATATTAAAGGTAATGACGATTATTGGCCATCAAGTCAAAATCTTAATAACGGTGCAGTTTTAATATCATTTTTTAACCAAATCGGATGGGATAGTATAGGAACTGTAACAGCATATTGTGATTTTGTTTATATGCTCGATAACCAAACATCATTTAATACATATGTATTTTCTAATGAAGAAAGTAAATCATTCTCACCTTGGAATATACAATTAAGTGATATGATTAGAATTGTGTGTGATAATGGTGATGATGTTGTATCTGTTTTAACTATTATGTCCGGTAGTACTCGCGTTGAAAGTATGAATGTGTTTGTATCGGATGTTAATCAAGTAAATTATAGATGGTTAGGTAATAAAACCCTTCTTCAAATATTCACAAATAATGGTAATACCGTTACATATAAATACATTAATAGCGTTGGCGTTTTAACTGATGAGGTAGGTAGTGCATTAAATAATACATATGGTGCAAGTATGGATAGTTCTGGTGAAGTGGCTTATATGACAATACAGAGATCCTCAGAAGACGGTGGAAACTTAGGATATTATGTAGATGGTAACACTCCTGATATTTCACCAACCACTTATTATTCTAGCACTTATACTGTGGATAATTTCGACTCACAAACTAAGGAACTACCTGATGTTGTATTCCTTTTTGCCGGAGGTAGTGGTGAATTTGGTAGGATATTGAGTTCAACAGGTATAACCGATGAGCTTAGTTTTTCAGCAACAACAAACTTCAACATTAGAATGGGTAGAGATAAATTTATGATTGTTTATCAAGATTCTAACGATAATAACTACATTAAGATAAAATTATACGATTACACGGGAACATTAATAAACAGTACAGACACAACATACACAAGTTGGAGTGATTCGTGGGGATCAAAAGATAGATTTGTTGTTAAATTTTATAATGAGGGAGACAACACTAACATATTCTACTTGATTAGTGAAAATACTATCGATTCTCTAACCACACAAAGTTATGATGGTGAATATAGCATAAACGATTATATTTGGTGGGATTAAAAAAAACTAAAAAAAATTATGAAAACATTAGATGTAAATACAATAGTAAAAAAAGATGGTCAGAAAATTAAAAGAATTTCAAAATCTTTTAATACAGATGAATCATTAACAGTAGAACACATTAAAGGTGTGATTAAAAGTGAATTAAGTTTTCCGTTTGAAATAGTAAAAGAAGAATTTTATTACATGTCAAAGGAATTAAAAGATACTGATACTGCACTGTTCAAATCAGGTAATGAATTTATTTTAACAATTAAATAATGGAATTTTTTATCAGACAAGGATCGACGGACCCGATTTTAAAATTGAGACTAATTGACGATGGTAAAAACGATAAATCATCCTTTAATGATATGCTTGAAAATTCCGAGATTACATTTGAGATGTTCGATGTAACAACTCAACAATATCATGTTTTAAATGGTCCTTGTTTATTAACGACAAGGACCAAAAAATATGACCAAACGACTGATGAATATTACATCACATATCGTTTTAAGGAAAATGATACATCTATTAAGGGTAGGTTTGAGGGTTTGGTGACCATTCAATTTTTAGACACGAACTCCAATCCGACTCACAAGTTAATAGTACCAATTAAAGAAAAACTCATTATTAACGTAGTCTAATTTTTTTATTTCAATTATTTTGTTTATATTGTAGTGTAAGGCAAATTGTGGTGTAACTCCACAAGCAAATGTGTCACTTTAAACTATATATAAATGAAAGAGGTCATTTCTCAGGAAATTATCGAAAATTTCCTTAATGGTTGGGACGATGAAAAATACATCGTTGGTGTTGAATACGACTATCCAACCAATTCAATTTACAAAATCATTCAAGACCCTGAACAGGGTAAAATAATTAAGAAAGATACCTTTACACCCTTTTTATGGGTTGGGGATTTATCGGGATTAAATTTTTATAGTAATTCCAAATCTCAACAAAAAAGAGCAATGTCTACACATGGAATTGTTATTGAAAAATTAGAAACATATGGTAATGAACGTCTTGAGAATGGTTTAAAATATCTCGTAAAAAGTATTAAGAGTTATACTAATCTTACAAGTTTTTTTAGAGAAGGGGGTATCGACCCTTGGAATGAAAACTACAGACAATATTTTCAGGTATTATCCCCTGTAGAACAATATCTTATAGATAAAAAGAAAAGATTATTTAAAGGTATTGATGATTACGGTGGTGTTCATCGTTTTGTATTCGATATTGAGACCACGGGTCTTGAAGCTGATAAGGATAAAATAATCCTTATTGGAGTTAAGGATAATCGTGGTTTACAAAAAACAATATCAGCTTTTGGAGAAGATGGTGAAAAGAAGTGTATAGAAGAATTTTTTAAAATAATCAGAGAAGTAAAACCAACAATTATAGGTGGTTACAACTCGGCATTTTTTGATTGGCCGTTTATTCTAAAAAGGGCAAGAATATTAGAAGTGGATACACAAGGTTTAACGGGAATTTACACACCAAAAGGGATTACCGAAAAGGAGGGGATGTTAAAATTGGCAAACGAGGTTGAACCATATACTCAACATGTCATTTGGGGTTTTAATATTATTGATATCGCACACGCGGTTCGTAGAGCACAGGCAATCAATAGTGAAATCAAATCTTGGGGTTTGAAATACATCACACAATATCTTGAAAAAGAAAAACCTAATCGTGTTTATGTTGATGGTGCATATATCTCAAAAATATACTTGGATAATGAAAGTTACTATGTTAATCCTAAAACAGGAAACTATAAAAAAATAGGCGAACCGGGTACTGAAAATTTATTGGAGAAATATCCTGGTAAGTTTGAGATTTGGCCGGGTAGAAAAATTGTAGAACAATATCTTGATGATGACTTGTATGAAACTATGATTGTTGATGATTCATTTTCACAATCAACATTCCTACTTTCAAAACTAGTACCAACAACATATGAAAGAATTGCTACAATGGGTACGGCAACACTGTGGAAAATTATTATGTTAGCGTGGTCATATGAAAATAATTTGGCAGTACCCGCTAAAGATGAGAAACGTGCAATTACGGGTGGGTTATCTCGATTATTAAATGTTGGGTATTCCAAAAACATTGTAAAGTTTGACTATGCATCACTTTATCCATCGATTCAACTTGTATACGACGTGTTTCCTGAATGTGATGTTATGGGTGTACAAAAGTCGATGTTAAAATACTTCCGTAATATTCGTATTAAGTACAAGAGACTTGCAGGTGAACTATCTAAAACGAATCCTGTAGAAGCTGAGATGTACGACCGTAAACAATTACCAATTAAGATTTTCATCAACGCATATTTTGGTTCATTATCCGCCCCACAAGTATTTCCTTGGGGTGACATGAATATGGGTGAAACAATTACATGTACAGGTCGTCAGTGTCTTCGTATGATGATTATGTTCTTTATGAAGAAGGGTTATAAACCTCTTGTAATGGACACGGACGGTGTAAACTTTGAAACGCCTGATACCATTAATGAACACAAATACATAGGTAGAGGATTGAATGAATTGGTTGAGGGAGGTAAAGAATATCAAGGTATCGAGGCCGATACGGCAGAGTTTAATGATATCTTTATGAGAAACGAAATGGGTTTAGATATCGATTATGTTGCACCCGCTTGTATTAATGTTTCTCGTAAAAACTATATCATAAAACTTTTAAAGAAAGGTAAAGAGAAGATTAAATTAACAGGTAACACAATTAAGTCTAAAAAACTACAACAATATATTGTTGAATTTTTGGATGAAGGGTTAAAGATGTTATTGAATGGTGATGGTGTTGGTTTTATTGATTTATATTATGATTATGTAAATAAAATCTATAATAAAGAAATTCCTTTATCAAAAATTGCAAACAAATCGAGAGTTAAACAATCTGTAGAGGATTATAGAAAACACATTAAAAAAGTAACCAAAGCGGGTTCATTTATGTCAAGACAAGCACATATGGAACTTGTTATGTTAAATGATTATCCTGCTGGTTTAGGCGAAACAATTTACTATGTTAATAATGGTACAAAGAAATCATCAGGAGATGTTCAGAAAATTTCTAAACCAACAAAAAAACAACAAGAAGAGTTTTTACAAAAACATGGTTACCCAATGCCACCTGACTTTATTGAAGTAAACTGTTATATGATTCCTGAAAAGGAAATTCAAAACAATCCAAATATGACGGGTGATTATAATGTACCAAGATATCTATCGACATTTAATAAAAGGATTGAACCGTTATTGTGTGTATTCAAACCTGAAATTAGAGAGGACATTTTAATTGAAGACCCTAAAGATAGACAATACTTCACCAAACTTCAATGTGAATTAGTTAGTGGTTACCCATTAAAAGAAGATGGTCAAGATAAGTTTGATGAGGTAATGACTTTGTCTGATAGTGAAGTACTATTTTGGAATCGTGTAAATCGTGATCCTTTTTTTATGTATGTTGAGGATAGTTTATCACTTGTTGACCAATATTGGGTAGACCATAACAGAAAAGTAGTAAAACTACAGGCAAATAGTATTAAGAGTAATGAGGATGAAATTATTGAAAACAGTGCTCACGACTATGCATATCACGCTGTTGAATCTTAAATCACATTAAATGGTGATTGCATCGGTCTATACTTTAATGACTTATTAAGATTTTCCGCCTCGGCACCTTTTCTTTCGAGAAGTTTGTCGGGGCGAAGTCTTTCAAGTCTTTGCATTAACTCTTCGACCAATTTTAATCTTTCGTCTTTCGCTTCAGTCAATAGTGAACTATAATCAAGTTTTACCGAACTATCAGGAACTTGTAAATCACCAGAGAACTTACCCCATATTCTAGCTAAACCTTCTTTTGCGTAAGCAATAAGATATTTTCTAACCCAGTTTTGTGCCGGTTTATTTAACACGTCCCAAGTTAGTGGAGTTGTTTCAACATCTGATGGTAATTTAACAACGTCCGTATTTTGATCTAAACATGTATCCCTATCAAACGTATCGTAATACCAATACCAAACACGATAGTTATTTCTTAGATTAGAGAAATCAAATCTACCGCCAGGTACGTTATATAAGTGTACAATTTTAGTACCATTAGGACCCGCTGTAATTCTATAAGTAACATCACCACCAATCAATCTGTTCTTAATATTTCTATCTTGCATTCTCAATAACAAATCATATGCTGGTAACATAAAGTAAGAACCAGATGTACCAACTTGAGCAAACCCTCCTACACCACCAAAACCAACACCACCTAAACCACCAAACCCCCCTAAGAATGGGTCAACAATTGAGTCTGTTAATTCAGCTCTTTGAAACCATAATAGTTCGTTTATTTCTCTTCCCGCAGGTATAACATAAGTTTGTGTATTACCTGATAGTGTAAAATAATCCTTTTTAAGTTCCCAATTACCACCGGCCTGTAAACCAACAATTTTAGAATAGGAGTGAGTATATTGAGTTTCGTATTCTAAACTTCTTGTGGTAAATGCCCTTGTTAGGGATTGAGTGTCAACGTCTAAACCCGCTAAAGCCGACCATTGAGATTCAATTAACCAATCACTCACGTATTGTTCATATTCTGATATGGATAATTCCATAAATGTATCCATTTGTTCCTCGGTTAATTCGATACCTCTAACGGGCATACCCAATAAATGGAAAACTTGTGTATACAGTCTTTCTTTTTCAGGTTGTGATATTACAGTTATTGACATAATATTTTGATATATTCCTATAAATAGTTTATATTTGTGAAATATGATAAGTTATGACTCTTTTAAAAATGTATGGAATAGGAGTAATCTTGTAAGAACAAGACTTAAATCTTCCATAAATAAAATATTACCGACAGTTACCTATAAGGAAACTTCACATTATAAACACGGGGATAAGAAACAAAAAAGTGGAAGGGTAATCACAGGGGTTTTGTTTAAGTATTTTGATAAATGGATATGGTCTTGGTTGAATTCAATTAATACGAATTATACCTCAATATATCATATTATTGAATTCATATGTGATAAAGAAAATTTAGATTTAAAAGATTTGGATTTTTCAAGTGGTAGATTAGATAAAACCCTTTCGATTATTGAAGAAAATATAGAGAAATATAAACAGGAAATATTCACGTCCGGATCATCTGTTTTTAGAAAAATGTTTTTTGCAACACAACTTACTTGGACTAAGGGTTGTATTTCAACTATTGTATCTCTTCATAGAATTTCTAAAAGTCATAAAATTGATTGTAATTTAGATTTTGAAAGAGGTAACGAGGAAGACATGACTAAGGGTGTGGATTTTAAAATGTTTTTTAGTGGTGAAACAAGAAATACTCAACATAAGTCTGCAAAACTAAATGACAATGAAACATATTTTACATCTAAGTCATTATTGTATAACGAATCAATTTATAGAAATCATGTAAATGTGATTTCAATTCAATCAGGAAACGATATATATTTATTTCAAAATTCAAATAATACTAATTTGATTGGTGTAAGGAATGAAGAATTTTTTGTAGATAAAACTTTAATAATTGACCATATGATATTAGATGATGAAACTAAGGAATTAGAAAATTTATTCATAAAAATAAATAAAATTTGTTATGACAAAAATTACATTTTTATGTTTGAAACCGATGAGTCGGGTGAAAATAAATTTGACGTAATGGTTGAAAACGGTATTAAAACAATAAGATGTTTTATTAACGATGTGAACGATAAAAATTTATTAAATTTAATTAGAGAAAATTTAGACAACTTAAAATAACTCTTTTAATAAATCTTTACCAAAAGATTCGGAGAATTCTCCGTCTCCCATTACTTGGTCAATAATTCCTTTCTTTTTCTGTAATATATTATAGATAACTTTTTCAATAGTGTTTTCAAATACAGGATAGTATACTAAAACACTATTTTTTTGACCATAACGATACGCTCTATCCTCTCCTTGTGAATGATCCGCGGGAACAAATGAAAGGTCGTTCATTATAACAACTTCGGCTGCAGTCAAAGTGATACCAACACCCGCGGCTTTAATGTTACCTATGAAAACTTTAATTTTATCTTCATTTTGAAATCTATCAACAGATTCCTGTCTTCTGTCTTTTGACATACGACCATCTAAAACAACAGAATTCTTTTTGTATTTTTCATGTAACATGTCTACAGTCATTGTAAAATTTGTTAATACAATAACTTTTTTTCCTTGCTCAATACACTTATCAATTAATTCACATGTATATGGAATCTTTTCATAAGAAATTAGTTGTCTAACTTTCATCAAACGGTTAAGAGTAATACTAATGGTGTCTTCTTCTTTTTTCTCTTTACTAATTCTTACAAATTCTTCCAACTCCTCATCATACATTTTACTAGACAACTCAAGAAAAACGGGGGTTACAATTTTTTCAGGTAAATCAAGAATGTCAGTCTTCATTCTACGAAGTACCACATTCTTTGTTAATTCTCTTAACTCATCTAAATTACTTGCACCACTTGTATTCCAAACTTTTCTATTACCAACTCTAAATTGAAAACCCTTACAATATCTTTTAACATATGTTTGCCAATTTAATGTAAGTGGTGAATCAACAATTTTAAGTAAGTTAAAATAGTTAATAGGTCTTGAGGTCATTGGTGTTCCTGTTAATAACCAAACTTTGGGTATCGTGTCCAATACATCGTTTAGTAATCGTGTTCTATTCGCGGTTGTATTTGAAATATAATGTGCCTCATCCACGATGGCTAAATCGAAATTGGTATTGACTAATAATTTGTAATCATCACTATCTTCACTTTTATCAGTTGTGTGATAATTCTTAATGATATCATAGTTGATGATGTAATAATCGAAAGTATGTCCCCATTTACGACCTTCAACAATCAATATTTTTCTGTCACTATAATTTTTGATTTCTCTTTCCCAATTTATTTTTAATGAAGCGGGACAAACTATAAGAATTTTTCTTGCTCCACTTTCTAAAGACGCAATAACCGCGGAGGTAGTTTTACCAAGACCCATATCATCCGCTAAGATGTATTTGTTATTTGCTAGTAACTTTTCAATTGCTATTTTCTGATGATCCATAGGAGGTCTCGTGGTATATTTCGAATAATCAATCTCACGATTCAATTTCTTTTCGGGTTGAACAACAGCCGCTTTGGGTAACCAAAAAGAACTTAACTTATCCGAATCCACAATTTTACCCCAAATATGAAAGGCTTTGTCCGATTCACATAATAACTTTTCACACCATATTTTATCAGGCGGAGAAGTTAAAAGTTTTTCATCCATTAGTTTATCACCAAAAGTCGAAACGATATTAATATACTTTCTCGCTATTTTTGGTATAGTATCTTTATACTTTAAAACATACTCCGCCTGAGGACGAGTTAGTTTAAAGTTCTTTACATCAATAAACTTTCTCTTCCATTCTAATAATTGATTATTAGAACCCTCATAAGTTGATAAGATTTCTCTTGCTTCTATTTCCGGTATTACCATATCACCCATTATATAAAATATAAATAATTAGAATGAGATATTAAACTATTTATAGTAATATGAACAACAAACTACCAATAACCAGACTATCTAAATTCTTCTCACAAGAGGATTTTGACATTAACATACAGATGGGTCAAGAGTATCTTCATGGTGACTTAAACATGAAGTTTGTTTTATATAGGGTTGATAGGTCTAAAACCGATACCGATTCGATTTATGCTGAAGTTGGTAAGGACGAAATCAAGTTTTTCCCACCTGTTGAGGTTAATGGGTTGGTTCAAATCGCGGAGGCTAAAAACGCGTCATATAAATCGGGTGTTACGAGATACCTCGAGCCGGGTAATTTAACAATAAGAATATATCTAAATCATTTAAAAGAATTAAATGTGGATATTAGATATGGTGATTTTGTTGGTTACGCCGAAAGTGAAGAAAAATTACGTTTCTATCAAGTTGTAAACGATGGTAGAATACAGGCTGATAATAAACATAAAATGTTTGGATATAAACCACATTACGTAACAGTAGAATGTGCACCTGTCCAAGAATCAGAATTTAGAGGAGTATAAAATGGGAATCCCAAAAAGAAAAAACGATATACAAGTTTACGGAAACAAAGAATACTATCAAGGTCAAAAAATTCTTGAGAGAAGACAAGAATTATTGGATAGAATCACGAAATCAGACTCATATTTACCTGATTCTATCTTACATGATGATTTAGATGGTGGGATGTTGGACTTCGTTAAAAAGAACTTTAAAATCGTTACTGACGGTGAAACTATTCCTGTTATCCCTAAAATAATGACAATTCAAAGATGGGGTGAATTTACCAATAACTGGCAATTTACTGATGACGATGGAAACATTAAACTTCCGTTCATTGCGTTAATTAGAAAACCAGACGCTCAACCGGGTACTAACCCATCAGTACAAAGAACTATTCCCGATAGAACTACTTTTTATTATGCTTCAGTACCGACATGGAATGGAACACAAATGGGAGCAGACATTTATAAGATGCCTCAACCTGTTGCAATTGATATTTCTTATGAGGTAACAATTGTTTGTACAAAGTTTAGAGATTTAAATAAGTTTAATAAAATAGTATTACAAAAGTTTTCATCAAGACAGGCGTACACAACCGTTAAGGGTCATTATATCCCAATCATTTTGGATGGTATTGATGATAGTACTCCTATGGAGTCATTAGATAGTCGTAGATTTTATATTCAGAACTATAAGTTCACCTTATTAGGTATATTAATAGATAGTGAAGAATTTGAAGTTAAACCAGCTTTAAGTAGAATGTTTCTTATGAACGAGTTTATACAAAGTAGTAATTTCCAAAAGAAATATATTAATAAATCAATTGATATAACGGTTGTTAGTTTTACAGCTGACGGATTACAAACCGCGTTTAGTGTGGGTGAGACAATTGGTATATTATTTAATGTTGCAATTAATGGTCTTGTACAAGAAAGAGATGTGGATTATTTTCATGTTGCTGGAACATCTAAGATAACTTTCACTACTCCTCCGTTAGAGGGTAGTATAATTACAATAACCTATTATAAAGGTAAAAACAGTGTAATTATTGATACGTTCGGTAGACCCATTCAAGTGTCAACTGAGTATTTTACATACGATGGTTCAACAACAAGTTTTACTCTCGTAAATTTTATAGATAGTATAGTTACATTAGACATTAATGGTCTTGTTGAAGAAGAGGGTGGAGGTTTTGAAATTACAGGACAGAGAGAAATTACAATACAGGGTATACCTGTAATAGGTTCTAAAATAGGTGTAACTTATTTACACTAATTACTCCCCATACAAGTCTTTTTTCTTGGGTTTACAATTTTCTTCTATCAATTTTTCTAAAAATTTATAGATTTTTATTCCCTTTTCATCACAGTGTTTTTTCAACATTTCGTGATGTTTTTCACCAATTTTAACGTTTTTAGAAGTGTTTTCCATAGTAAAGATATTAAAAGATAATATAAGATAAATAAATATCTATTTTAAAAAAATTGGGGAAATCTTTCATAAAAACAAAGATATTTATAAGGTAAGTAATAAATTATTTAACCAAACATTAATCAATGGCAAGTTCAAACAGAGTTTTCGTTTCTCCTGGTGTTTATACCTCAGAGAAGGATTTAACATTTGTGGCTCAAAGTGTGGGTGTAACAACACTCGGTTTAGTGGGTGAAACCTTAAAAGGTCCTGCATTTGAACCAATTTTAATCAGCAACTTCGATGAGTTTAAAACATATTTTGGCCCAACATCACCAGTAAAAGACGGTGTGGGTAATCCAAAGTATGAATTACCATACGTTGCAAAATCTTATTTAGAAGAATCAAATCAATTATTCGTAACAAGAGTTTTAGGTTTAACAGGTTATAAACCAAATAAAACTTTTGGTATTAAAACATTAGGTGGTATCACTGTAGATTTAACATCAGTTACATCAACAGGATTTACTATGAATCCTGACACCCCAAGTTCATCCACAATTTTTGGTGAACTTTCAGGTAAAACATCGTTTGATGGTACTTCAATAACAAACTATATTCAGTTAAATTTTAGTGGGTTTACAAATTCAGACAACGGAAAATGGTTCGTTATCGGTAAATGTGATGCTGATGATGTGTCTGCATTAGATTCAACTAAAGAAGTGTTATCACCATTAACAGGTGTTAATAATGAAACATCAAATCACCAAAAAGAATGGTATAACGTATTTTTTAATAGTGGTTTAACTATTACAGACGTTTATTCATATTTGTTCGTTTACAACAGTGGTACAACATCATTCGATGTTACAAGATACGCTTATGACGCGGAATTAAACACAGACTATCATGATGTTGTGGTTGCAGCATTAAGATCAAGAGGTTCATATATTGGACAAACATTAAATTTAGAGGTTACGGGTTCTACAATTGAAATTAGTGGTTCAGGAATTAATGGTAATCCATTAAGTGAATTCACATTAAATGTAACAGGTTCAACGAGTGGTGCTAAATCATTCACTTGTTCTTTAGATACTACTTCGACAAAATTCATAACAAAAGTATTAGGTAGTGAAGTTTATGACAAAGTTAAGTCTGACTTCCCTGTTTATGTACACGAAGTATACCCAACTTTATTAAAATCTGCTTTTGATAAAGGTTTGATTAGAGGTTTAAGTTCAACCGTAGTTGAAGAGGTTGATGGTAACAATTTCTTGGGTCAATTTGATACTACAATATCACCAATGGTGGTATCTGAAGTACGTGGTGGTGAGGTTGCCGACTTGTTTGAAGTAATTACAATTTCAGATGGTGAAGCGGCTAACTTTCAAGTTAAAATCACAGTTCAAAATATAGATTTAGATAGTGGTGATTTTGATTTAATCGTTAGGGATTTTAACGATACAGATGACAATATCGTTGTATTAGAGAAATTCACAAGATGTAACATGAATCCTGACTTACCTGGTTATGTTGCAAGAAAAGTGGGTACTTCAGACGGTGAATATGAATTACGTTCAAAGTTTATTATGTTATCAATGGCTGATAATCACCCAACAGACGCATTCCCTGCAGGTTTCAAAGGATTTAAAAATAATGGTTCATTTGGTAGTGGAAACAAATTAGGTAGTGTACACTATAAAACTGAATATTTTGATGCTGGTGACGTTGTTTCTTATGAAATAAGTGGTACACCTGTATTATCTAATGGTGACAAAGTAAGAAAGGTTTCTTTAGGTTTATCAACACAAGTTGGTTTCGACAGAGACTTATTGAAATACAAAGGATTAGGTGCAATAACTGAAACATTCGGTTTCCACTTATCAAGTAACGCATCTACTATCACAGGTACAAATTATCAGTGTACACCATATAACTTAGAAGGAACTGATAAAGGAAAATTAGATAATATCGCTTTCCGTAAGTTTACTTTCGCGGTATTTGGTGGTTTTGACGGATGGGATATCTACAGAAATGTAAGAACCAACGGAGATGCGTTTATATTTGGAAAAAATGTATATGTAAGTGGACACACAACTAATGGAGGTGTATTCAGTTCAAGTGTAGGTAACTCTGACTATTACGCATACTTACAAGGTATGAACACCTTCGCGAATCCTGAAGCAATTGATATCAACGTATTTGCAACTCCAGGTATAAACTTCCTTGACCATAGTTCATTAGTAACACAGGCAATCGATATGATTGAAAATGATAGAGCGGATTCATTATATGTAATGAATTCACCTAACTTGACTACATCTGAAGAAGTTATAGATAGTTTAGATTCAGTAGCAATCGATAGTAACTACTCAGCAACATATTGGCCTTGGATTCAAGTAAGAGATGGGGATAATGCAACACAATTATTTATTCCACCAACAGGTGAAGTTCTTAAAAATATCGCGTTAACTGACAATGTATCTTATCCATGGTTCGCTGTGGCTGGTTATTCAAGAGGTCTTGTAAACGCAATCAAAGCGTACAAGAAACTTACTCTTGATGAAAGAGATGACTTGTACAAAAACAGAATTAACCCAATTGCAACATTCTCAGATACAGGTACTATTATTTGGGGTAACAAAACCCTTCAGGTTAGAGAATCTGCACTTGATAGAATCAACGTAAGAAGATTGTTATTAAGAGCTAGAAAGTTAATTTCAGCTGTTGCGGTTAGATTGTTATTTGAACAAAATGACGAACAAGTAAGAAATGAGTTCTTGAGATTAGTAAATCCTATTCTTGAGTCAATTAAGAAAGAAAGAGGTTTATATGACTTCCGTGTAACAGTATCAAATGATCCAGAGGACATTGATTCTAACACACTTAGAGGTAAAATTTATGTAAAACCCACTCGTTCTCTTGAATTTATTGATGTTGAGTTCATCATCACTCCAACAGGAGCATCTTTTGAGAACATCTAATAGTAATCAAAATAAAAAAAGAAAGGGAGTCCATTGGATTCCCTTTTTTATTGTTCCACGCGGAACCATTTTTTATAATAATTATATTTTTATACTCAACCCAGTATTCTGGAACTAGTTATTCTAGTATTTATTTATTAATAAAGAAATATTCTAGAACTGGTTATACTGGGACTAGTAAAAAACTAACGAAAATTTTTCATAAAATCAAGTATTGAATCATTTTTAGTTAAAAAAAAATATTTCTTGATTTAACGATATTTATAAGAATAAAGAATAATTAAAAACTTAACAAATACAAAATGGCAGATTTATTAATGAAAATGCCGGTTCCTTATGAACCGAAGAGACAAAACCGATTCATCGTTAGATTCCCATCTTCTTTGGGTATCAATGAATGGTATGTAACGTCAGCAGCTAGACCAAACGCTAAAATTAACTCAGTAGCAATTCCTTTCTTAAATACTTCAACCTATGTTGCAGGTAGATTTGAATGGCAGGAAATTAGAGTAACTTTTAAAGACCCAATCGGTCCTTCTGCATCACAAGCCTTAATGGAATGGTTCCGTTTACATGCTGAATCAGTTACAGGTAGAATGGGTTATGCGGCCGGTTATAAAAAAGATATTGAATTAGAGATGTTAGACCCAACAGGGGTTGTAGTTGAAAAATGGATTCTACAAGGTACATTTATCACTGATTTGAACTTCGGTGATTTAGATTACTCAAGAGATGAAATTGCAACTATTACATGTTCTTTAAGAATGGATAGATGTATCCAAGTTTACTAAAATAAAAAATCTGTCAACAAAAGGTATCTCAAAAGGATACCTTTTTTTATTTTAAAACTTTACTATCAAATAGTTATTAAGTATATTTTATTATATGGAACAATTTGTAGTAGACCCAACAATCGCGTATGATGTTGTAGAGTTACCAAGTAGAGGTATACACTACTCAACACAGAAAAAAGCATTAAGAGTTGCTTATTTAACCGCTGCGGATGAAAATATTTTATCTGCTCAAAATTTAATTCAAAGTAATGCTGTTATTGATGAATTATTAAAAAGAAAAATTTTAGATAAGGATTTCAATTCTGATGATTTAGTTGATGAGGACAGACAAGCTGTTTTAATCTTTTTAAGAAACACCGCTTTTGGACCTGAGTTTAATGTTTACGTAACCGACCCAAAAACAAATGAGGCGTTTACTGCGAAGGTTGATTTAAGTGAAGTTAAATTCAAAGATTTTGGATTAATACCAAATGAAAATGGGGAATTTAAATACTTTATGGAAAAATCAAAAGCGGAAGTTACATTTAAGTTTTTAACAAAGAAACAACAAAAGGAGTTAGATGAAATAGAAAAAAGTTGGAATGGTAATGGTGTGGCACCACTTGTTACTAAAGAATTGGAAATGATGATTAAATCTGTTGGAGGTAATAGAGAAATGATGAACATTCACAACTTTGTTCAAAACCTACCAATTAAAGATTCTCAAGATTTTAGAAAATTCATCAGAGATAATAAACCTTCATTAGATTTAAAGAAAACAGTAAAAACCCCGTCAGGAGAAGATATCCAAGTTGAAATTGGATTCGGGGTAGAATTTTTTCGCCCTTTCTACGGATTATAGTAAGGGTCAATTAGACGAAATTTTATTTTTAGTTAAGAGGGGGTTCTCATATCGAGACATTCTTCTTATGCCTATCTACATTCGACGTTATTATATCAGTTATATGATTGAATTGGAAAATAGTCCCAAGTAGTATTTATTGATATGAATAAACCGTTAATAAATGATTATATTGGTAAGTACGGTTCCGCCGATGCGGATTCAAACGCGTATATTGATGCCATGAATATGTACAACAGAAATAATAATATTTCAGGTACTTATTCAATTACCCAAAACGAAAGTCAACAATTTTTAGCATATTATCACAAAAAAAATGGTGCTCCAAATTCGGGAGGTGGATTAATTTCTAAAGCGGTATCAACACAAGGGTTCACAACAGGATACGGAATGATAAGTTCGGAGGCTGCAACTGAATTAATTGGTGCAGATAAAATTGCCGACGCTGCGGTATCAATAGGTAAAGCATTATTCGGTAGTCAATCACTAAAAGACGGTCTGAAAGGTCTTTTTTCAACTGGTCTATCAAATCTTTTCGAAGGAATGGTTGACATAGTAAACAAAGAAGTTGAATTAAGAAATAAATTAAATGGTCAAATTGGTATTGGTAAGGACCTTTCAAGAGATTATCGAAACAACATTGTAGACGCTTATGATGGTGTTCAAGGTATGGGTTATTCATTCGATGAATTATCAGATACCGCAATATCCGCAACAAAGGAAACAGGAAGATTTTTCACAATGAATTCATCAGTTATGGAAGACATGGCTGTGACATCAAGAGCATTCATTGGTGATATGAAAGAAATGGCTCCAATATTAAGAAGTTTTGAACTTGTTGGTATAGGTGCAGAAAAAACATTAGAAAATATAAACTCGGGAGGTAAATCTTCATTAACATTAGGTTTAAACATAAGAAAAACAACTGAAGAGTTTCAGAAAAATATTGGAAAAATAAATCAATATGGTTTTGAAAATGGAATTCAAGGGTTAAATAGAATGGTTCAGAAATCTGTTGAATTCAGAATGAATATGCAAAATGTATTCGATGTTGCGGAAAAAGTAATGTCACCCGAGAAAGCAATAGATTTAGCTGCTAATTTACAAGTATTAGGAGGTGCAGTTGGAGCGTTAGGAGACCCATTCCAAATGATGTATATGGCAACAAACAATGTTGAGGGATTACAAGATGCATTGATTGGTGCCGCGGAATCGTTAGCGGTGTATAGTGAAGAATCAGGTAGATTTGAAATATCAGGTATTAACTTAAGAAGAGCGAGAGCTATGGCTGAAGAACTCGGTATGAGTTATCAGGATTTATCAAACATGGCAATTGCTGCGGCGGAAAGAACGTCAGCCGCTCAAGACATAATAGCATCAGGTGTTTCGGCGGATGAAAAACAAATAGAGTTTTTGACAAACTTAGCTAGAATGGGTAAAGATGGAAAAATGGTTATTGAGGTACCAACAATTCTGCAAGAACAATTAGGTAAAACAATTGAATTAGAAGATTTAAATCAAACCACCGCAAATGCGATTTTAGAAAATCAAAAGGCGTTTGAAAAAATGGATACAAAAGATATTGCTTTAGAGCAATTTACAGAAACACAAAAATTAGCGTTAACCGTTTCTGAAATTGCTGCAATGTTAAAAGTTGAATTTGCGAAGACATATAGAGGATTGGGTGCGGAAATGGATAAATATGTAAAACAAGCAGATGATTTATTAAGAAATTATGTTAAAGGAGATAGAAGTAATGCGGAAATAAACGCTGAAATTGAGAGTAAAAGAAAGGATTTAGAAACAAAAGTAAAATCGGATACAGGTGTTAAAACAGCTCCAACACCTCAACAACCAACGGGGGTAAATAATAATCAAAATCAACAAACAAACCAACAACCTACCCAATCTCAACCCGCAACAACACCAATTGATGAAATAGAAAGAATGTTATTAAGATTACAGAATGCAAATAAAGGACAAACTGTAATTAATAATAATATTGATCAAACCAACCCTAACAATTATTTGTACATTAAGTAATACTTTTTATAAGTTATCTATTTATAGATAAAAGAAATCGATGCCAAGTTACTTAGATTTTGATTCTACAAAAAGATTTAGAGATTATGTCTTAGGTAAAACTTTGAACCAACCAAATGGTCCTCAAACGTTTACTGCAGGTAATTATCCTGTTCAAAATTTAAGAGATACCGCTAATGTTGATACTGGTACAGTTGAGGATAATAGAACTCAAATGTTACAATTTCCTCAAACAAATAATGTTTTTAAACCATTAGAATTCAGTGTTACCGATAATATTGATACATTACCTAGAAGAGCAAATCTTAGTTTATATCCATATTTTGAATTACAAAATCATAATTTAATTAGTGTTTTTAATCAACAAAATTTAGATAGTGAATCCGAATTAATGAGGTTCGCTGGTAAGTATCTATTATCTAACAATGGTCCTGTATACTCAAGAATTACTCAAAATTTACAGAGACAAATAGATGGTAGGGTAAGAATTTCAGATGCATTAAATGGTAGTATTGCAACGGCATCAAATATTATAACAGGAAGGGAACCATTAATTGCACCCGACTATAGTATTACCGTGGCTAAAACATTACCTGGAAAGGTTATTGATTTTGTACAAGTTGCGGCGGGAGTTGAATTTCCTTTTTCTGAAATTCCGGGTCAATATTTAACTGACCCAAGAAATCCAATTAATGTTAGACCAACACCTAAATCGGAATTGGGTAAGGTTTTTCAAGATGTTACGGGAGCGTTAGGATCTTTAATCGGTATTCAAAGAAGACCTGCACCATCAAGAAAACCATCAGATGTGATGATTGAACATCTTGGTCAAGGTCAAAAAAGTGTACTATATGATTTATTAACTTATTCAAAATATGCACCAAATTATACAACATCCGCAAGATCACAGAATACATCAAAAATTTTCAATTTTGTAGATAATGTTGCACAAGGTGTTAAAAACTTATTAGGGGCTGAAGCTCCACGAGGAACCGCATATATTGGGGATGACAGAGGGAACGATGTAAAATTCGCGATGAACGATTTTAACGATAGACCCGTAAGGAGTAACTATTATTTAAGTTTAATGTTTGACCCCGTACAAGCTGAATTATTTCAAAGAAAACGAAACTATTCAGAGGGAGGTAGTATCGCGGGTAAATTAACATGGATTAGTAGAAATTCAAGAAACGAACTTGGTGTAAATAATAAAGAGTGGGGTAATCAAAAATCAGATTTCGATAATTCAATATCAACTAAATTTGATTTTAGAGAAGATTCTATTTTAGGCTATACTCAAGAGATTCTCGATAGTATGCCAACAAATGGTGGTGAAGCTAGGTCACATGTTGCAAATGTAATCGACCAAACAAGTAGAATTTTTAAAGAAGGTGACATGATGATAAGTAGGGGTTCTGCTGTTCAGTATGTTGATAAATTCGGAGGGGAGAGTGGAGTTGAATATTGTAGAGTTTGGACAAAAGACAGGTCTTATCTGAATTACTCAGATACAATGAGAAGACAACAGAATGTTAGAAAATATGATGATAGTGTATTAGATAGAAGTTGGAATTTAAACATCGCACCAATTTCAAATGGAGGTAAAGATTTCACAGGTTCAACAAATATACTACCAAAAGGAGACGGATTTTATGCTAAAAAATATATGTTCTCGATTGAGAATTTAGCTTGGAAAACTTCTAATACTCCTGGTTTTACTGTAAATGATTTACCATATTGTGAAAGAGGAAATAATGGAGGTCGTGTTATGTGGTTTCCACCATATGATTTAAAAGTTAGTGAGCAAAATAGTGCGAGATGGGAAACTAATACTTTTTTAGGAAGACCTGAACCAATTTATACATATCAAAATACTGAAAGAACAGGACAAGTATCATTTAAAGTAGTTGTTGACCACCCAAGTGTTTTAAATCTATTAGTTAGAGAACATTTTAAAGGAATGTCAGATGAAGAGGCTGAAAATTATATTAATGCCTTTTTTGCTGGATGTGAAGAAATTGATTTTTATGATTTAATTAGAAGATATAGACAAATCACACCTGAGGATGCAAAAACCATTACCGACTTTTTAAATAAAAAAGGTGATACAAATACAATTCAAAAATATCGAAGTGTTACAACAGGAGATGTGGTTAAACCACAACCACCCGTAATAAAAGATGAAACTAAAAAAGAGGAACTAAAAGTAAGTTTAAACTTTGCAAATGATTGGCCAAAAATAACAGACGGAGACCTTAAGGGTACAAAATATTCCGATTTATACAAAGATACTATCGGGTCCACTAAATGGATTGATGATACTAAGAATAATTTAAAGGCAACATTAGAGGGTATCTTAGTTACTGACTACAATAAAGCGAATGCGATACATGATAAAAAAATATTATATACTAAAGATATACCTGTATCTGAAGCGTCAACTGTTAGCGGACAAACTGTTAATGATTTAACAAAAGAAATTGATGCTGCAAATGCCGAATACACTAAATATGAAACACAAACAACGACATTAAAAAAAGACATTGAAGATGGTTTAGTTAAAGATTTAAATGTTGTTATTAGTTCATCATGTTCGGCGTTAGCAGAAACAGGATATAACTATAAATTATCTATTCGAAGAACTTACAGTGTTTTATTGGACTTTTTAGAAAGAATAAAAAAAGATGTTGACGTAAAAAGTGTTTTAGATAAAAAGTGGCCAAAAACAATTAGTGGAGCTAGTGACAGAGCAACCACAATAGATATAGAATTTACACTTAAGGAATTAGGATATACTCAATCTGAAGGTAAATTAATATTCGGAACATCAAGTAAAGGGGAGATTGCTAATAATGAAAATAGAAACTGTTCAACAAACGAATTTAAATATACTACAGGAGCCAATTCATTAAAAATTTCATCACCTGTTGCATTTGGTTGTAGACAATCAAGCATTATTTTTAGATACGATAAAACAATAAAACCAACATCTCAAGATTCAACACCAACACCTGACCCAACAATCAGAACAAGATTGGAACCAGATGGTGAACCAACAAACAAACCAACTTCAAATACACCACCAATTGATGTATTAAAGAGAATAATAATGAAAACTTTAAGTGAGTGTTATTATTTCCAAAAAGTTGAGGAGACCGACCCTGTGGTATTTAAAACATTAAAAGAAAAATTAAAATATTTCCATCCCGCGTTTCACTCTACAACACCCGAGGGACTTAATTCAAGACTAACATTTTTATTACAATGTGTTAGACCTGGTGATACCATTCCTTTAAAGGGAATTAGTGACGTTTCTGATTTAAACGCAAGAAATACTTCTTTTGGACCACCACCAATTTGTGTATTAAGAGTGGGTGATTTTTATCATTCGAAAGTTATTATTCGTGATGTTAATATAACATTTGAAGAAAATGTTTGGGATTTAAATCCTGAAGGAATTGGTGTACAACCCATGATTGCGAACGTATCATTACAAGTTAGTTTCATAGGTGGTCAAGGATTGTCAAAACCTGTCGAAAGATTACAAAATGCGTTGTCTTCCAATTTCTTTGCTAATACAGAAATGTATGATGAGAGATCAATTCAATCTGAAGGTTTGAGAATAAGTGGTACAACTGCAGAAGAATTCACTAAAGATTTCTTAGAACAAATAAAAAACCCAACAATCAAAAACGAAGATTTGGGTAACAGTGATAGTGGAAACTCATTTTCAGAATCATACATTGGTAAATCTGATGGTACTAAATTAGTTTATACTGAATTAGTTGATAGTGCATATAAAACAACTGAGAAATATTTTGATAGTTACAAAACTTTATATGATGGTGTCGTAAAAGAATTTGGTCCATCTATATCGTCATTCATATTACATCCTAACTATAGGGAGATTAATCAATACGATATTTTTAATACAACATCACCAACACCAGGATTAAACATAGAATTATTCGGCAACTATAGTAATAGTAGACCACTGTCTTTTTATGTTGATATCCTAAAAAGAAAAATGGTTGAGACACTTTCAACTACTAACATTTGTGAAATGATGGGATTAGATAGTGTGTTACCTTTACCAAAACAAACTAAAACCAATGAAATATTACAACCATATTTTAAAAGTTTAATTGAAACTGAAATTAGTAAAATAACTGATAGACAAGATATTAGTGATTTTGTTAAAGTTAGAGATGAAGTAATTGACGTGTTCGATAACTTAAATTTTTTAGTTAAATACGGATATGATGTTCAAATGAGTGAATCAACCATCTTCAAAAAGGGCGAATTATCTGGATTCACATATAACTTACTTTATGATGAATATGATAATTGTATAGAACATTTTACTAAAAATTCAACTAAGTTATATGAAGATTTAGATACTTCTGTTAATTTCAATAATCCATCTATAACTACGAATGTACTTTCTGAATTTTTATCTGTATTATTAAAAGAGGATGATTTTGGACCATTTAAAGATAATTTTAAAGACACAATTATTTACGATGAAAGTACAATGAAAAAAATAGAAAAAAAGTTTAATTCTTTTATTGGTGAACCTATAAAAGATAAAAACTTTAAGTTTAAGAAATTAAAACAAAGAAAAAATAATAAGGAGATATCATTCATTGTTACCGCATCCGATATTACAGATGAAACTATTAAAACTGAAATTAAAAAATTAAAAAATAATGATGCGGTACCACCAACAAACAATAAATTAAACTATTATCAAACAAAGAAATCATGAGTAGAATTTATTTCGATAGATACCAATTTTTTATTGATGATGGTAAATTTAGAATAGTACCGGGTATCGAAATACCAATTAAGGGTTCGGATAAATATCACCAGTATAAAAGAGGAAAAGATAGGTTAGATAAGTTATCACAAGAATTTTATAATACACCGATATTTGGATGGTTAATAATGCTTGCAAATCCATCCTCAGGTACAAATGAATTTGAAATTGCGGACAACGACATCTTAAGAATACCTTATCCCCTAAACAGTAGTTTACAGGATTATAAGAGGGGAGTAGAACTGTATAATTTATATTATGGCGAATAATGATTTATCAAATACTGAGAATATTTTAATAAAGACCGATGAAAACAATTTAATTTACGTCGATCCAAATAGTGTATTGGTAAACAATCAAGTACAACCAAGAAGTGTATCACAGGAAAAAATGGTGATGTACGTTAATCTTGAAGCGGATATAATCCCAAGAACAACATTAGCAGCGGATGGAATAACAGATTCCAAATCATCATTAAGAAGTATTGCTAAGGGTACATTAAATTTTTTAAGTAATAATAATGGAAAGGACTATGATTCAACATGGACTGATTCATATGTTCCAACAGATTCAAATACCTTACAAGCGAAAAATGAGACACAAAATTTTAGTGACGAAACAGGTCAATCATTCGGTATAGATAGTATTTCAATTCAAGTAAAAGGTGCAAACTTTATACCTCAGATTGTAATCAATTTTATTGATGTTAGAGGTAAAACATTATTTGAATCTTCAAACAACTCACCATACAAAGCGTTTTTTCATCTCCCGTGGCCAATATTTTATTTGACAATAAAGGGGTTTTATGGAAAAGCAATTAGATACAGACTTCATTTAGTCTCATTTAGTTCTAGATTTAATTCGGGGTCAGGAAACTTCGAAGTAACAACCAAGTTTGTTGGTTCAACATATGCGTTTATGAACGACATTCCATTAATGGCAATGTTAAACGCTCCATACATGTTTATTAGAACAGTAGAAGGGTCTCAAACATTTAATGAACAAACAGGTCTATTTGAAAAGAAAGCACTTAAATCTTCAAAAGGGTATCAAATTTTAAAATCGGTTTATTCGGAAATGAAACAAAAAAAACTGATACCACAAGATTTTCCTGTTAAGACATTGAGGGAGATATGTGCTTTAGCGTCTACCTTAGATAAGAAACTTGAACAAAAAATTTTTAATGAAGTTATCGACCCTGAAGTTTTAGATGGACTTAGATCTTATAGAGAAGAGTTAAAAAAATTTGAAATACGACTAAACGCTTGGAAAAATAAAAATTTAGATTTAACCATTTTTAGTGACCAGTTTACTTATAACTCAAATCCCACAAGAGGATACGCCTTAAAATCAAAAGATAAACTCGATTTATCTTTAGTAACGGGATCAACAGTTACCGATTCGTTGGAAGGTATTATGGTGAATTTTTCTGAACAATTAAAAAAATATCAAAAAACATTTAACGATAAAATAAAAACAGGTAAAGATTCAATAGGTGTTAATACTAAATTACTTTCAAACACAATGCCACCTGTTGATAATTATTACTCAAAACTCACCAATGATCCATCAAAAAATTATATATTATTTGATAAACTAATATCAGATTTACAAAATATTAAAAAAGTCTTCTTTGAACAAAACACTAAGATTGAGAAAGAATTAGAGAAGAAGATGAACGAAATCATAAAAGACCCGAGTAGAGGTTTTGGTTTCGAACCAACAGTTAGAAATCTTTTTGCCATTTTATTAGCAAACGCAGAGGTTTATGTTAGATTGATGAAAGATGTTCATAATGATGCGTTTAATGTTGCAAATGAAAGAAAAACGATTATTGGTAAGTTTTCCGATGAATCTGTGGGTGAATCAATTTATCCGTGGCCTGAAATTAAAAAGGTAACATCTGGTGATAAACAAAGAGAAATTGCATATCCTGGTGAACCTGATTTACAAGATAAATTACAATCGTTTAATGGTTTATTGTGGCCTGAAGTTTCATTTCTTGAGGAGTATATTGGGGTTTCAACAAATGTAAAAGACCCCTTAGTTGAAAAGGAGGGTGGTGTAAATGATTTACAATATATTTTTGAAAGTAATCAAGACGAGTCAAGAATAAAAGATGTAAGTCAACTTTTTAGAACACAAGAATCACTACCATATTCAAACAGAACACCTGTGTCTTTTTTATATGAAATATATGAAAGAGCAAAACAAATGACATTGATTGATTCATATGATGCGAGTGTTTTATTAGAATTAGCTAACATAGAATTCAAAACAATTCAAGAAGTTGTCGGTGAGGAATTGGATATTTTAGACATATTAAAAACTAATATTAAATCTAAAGATGACCTTTTAGAATATATGGAGAAACTTTCTCCATATGAAAGATTTGAAAACTATAAAGAGTCAAATCCAACAACAACATATTTGAAAGATGTTATAGTTAGACCTTTTAAAATTGAACAATTCGTAGATAATACTACAAATAAGAGTTTTGATTTAACACCATATGAAAAACTAAATAATAATTTATTGAATTATGTTCCTGAACCATACAGAAAAAATATTTTTCCGTTTAGTTCGAAAACATATTTGTCATACATAAACAAAAAAGAATTTGCGGACGATGAATTTAAGTTCAGAGGTGTTTTTAAAGTTGGAGAAAGAGATGAATTTATATCAACACCATTCGATAAAAAAGCATGGATTAAGACGAAGTATCAACCATTAAATGACTCATTTAATTTATTTACTGAAGATTTAAGTATTGGTAATGGTTTTACAAATATTTTAAATACACCATATTTTCATAAACAATTATATAGTGATTTTAATAAAACAACTTCCTTCGGAAAGTATACGGGTTCAGCGTATTTGTTAATTAATTCTTTACCATATCTTGATTTAAAAGATTACATACAATTTGAATCGAACGGAGTAAAACAACCCTCAATTCGTATGTCATCTATTTTTAGAGAAATTGGGGGAACGCACTTTGTTCCTTATCATCTTATTGTAAAATGGGGTTCAATTTATCACAGATATAAAAGAAAGATATTAGATGGTGTTGATATTTTAACAGGATTCACAACATCAAACACTAATACCACAACCACAAACATAAATGGACAACAATTTTTTGATGTTCCTGGTTTAGATATTGGTGATAACGTATATCAAATACAAGGTCAGTTTGTTTCTCATGCGGGAGGTAGAGATGTGGGTATACATCCATATTATGATGCAATTTTTCATCAAGTAGTAAATGGATACAACCATTTCGTTGTAACTTCAGGTAGTACATCTTTTGAATCAAATGTTAGTAACGGTTCAATAAATTTAAAATATAGACCCAAGGAAAATAGTTTAAATTATTGGACACAATATGTTGATAATTCGAAATTTAATCCAAATGATTTAAAATATACATTATTACCATGTGATGGTTATAATCCCGACATTAATTTAGGTACAAACGGGACCACTAACTTTGATTTTCAAAAATCCGAACAATTTAATTTTAGATTAATTTGGAGAAGTGAAAAAATTAACGAAAGTTTTAGTGGTAAGACATTCACAAGCCCAACTGAGTATAATAAAAAAATCGGTGGTGATATATTTGAACTATCAAATAATCAAGAAAAGGTTTATGATTTAATTGCCACATTTAGCCCTCAAATTTTAGATGAATTCGAGGAAATATTTTTACAATTTAGTTCGGAGTTAGTTACAACAGAGGACACATATAAAAAGTTTCCTAATGTTGAATATGACAACTTTCAAAAGTTATTAAAAGATATTGTAACAGTTCAAAAAAAATCAGATGACGGAGATGTTGAACAGACAATTCTAAAAATTGCAAATCAACAAGTTAAAAATTTAGTCGATATCTCAAAAAGAATAGTAGATTCAACAAGTTTTCTGAAACTAACTTTAGGGAATCCTAAAGAATTGGATTCATATGTTTTAGACAACTATGTAAACGATACGGTATCTTTTGGTAGTTACAACAATGTTATACAAAGTGGTAACACAAAATATATTGATTTATATGTCGGATTAAATCCTGATACGGGAGTCACATATCAAAAGTTTTTTGAAATTTCAGATATTGCTCTTACCGAAGAAAATGTTATTTTATTCAGACCATTAATTTTGATGTATGGTGGTTATAAAAATAACGGTGGAATAGATACGGGAGCTGAATTTAAAAAATATTTAAAAAATAACATATTAGATAAACCAAACTCAACATTATTACCCGCGGGTGCAAACAACAGACTTAATTTATTTTTAATACAACTCATAAATAAATTCTCAACATTAAAAATAGAAAGAGACACCTCAAGTATAAATTTTGTGGATGGTTACAATAACAAACAAATTAAGGTTGAACTTTATAACACATTTAAATCATTTAACGATAAATGGGTTGCAGGTAATTCTTTAGGACAAAGATTACTATTTGAAGAGTTTTTATTCTTAGATAGGGCAAATAGAGATATTGGAAGTAAGACGTATCTTAATATCAGTAAATTCATTGACTTAATTGACTCAAGAAATAATAAGGCCAACTTATACTCTACCATATCTATGTTGTTAAAAGATAGTGGATTTGATATGAGAGCGTTACCTGCTTATGTTAATTTTTATGGTACTAATATATCTAATAGATCTAAAATAACACCATCTAAAAAAGTTGCAGAAAATTTATTCGGTACATTCTTAGATGTTGATTATGAAGAATCCTCACCAAAAATAATTGTTCAATACATGGGACCAACATCAAAACATATTGCGGATGGTGACAAAAATGTGAACAAATTTAACGATGATAGTTTCGACATATCAAATAGAAATAAAAATCCTTTAATTGTTACGTTACCTGAAATATACGATATTGACCAATTAAACAAATCAAATAAAGTAGTTGCATTTGAAGTAAGTTTTGGAGACCAATATCAGAATATTTTTAAAGGGGTTTCATTAGACCAAACAACATTAAGAAATACATCAGAGTCTTTTGTTGTTTTGGAAAACTTAGCACGTTCAGAATCGGGTTCAGGTGCGTATAATGTAGATGTGAGTCTTTTCGATTTATATAAACAAGCGTCATATTCATGTGAAGTAACATGTATGGGAAATGTGATGATTCAACCAACAATGTATTTTTATCTAAAAAATATACCAATGTTCAGAGGAACATATTGGATAACAGAAGTAAGTCACAACATCAGAAATAATAGTATTGAAACTGTATTCAAGGGTACAAGAATACCGGTGGCGGCATTACCTGACCCTGAAGATTCCTTCGTATCAAGTTACAAGTCGTTATTAGATAAGATTACGAATTCGGCTCGAGCTATGGTTAAGAAATTAGACCCAGCTAACGCAACAAGTACAACAGAACAAACAATTAAAACCGAGTTTGGAAACTTTGTAACAGATATGGGTGGTACCAAAATAAATGGTGAAGAATTAATACAAACCGCGGGAATTAGTGAATTTGGTATACCATTCAATGGATATGGTAATGAAAAATATATTCAAAAAGTTAAATATAAAGAACAAAATGGAACTATTAGTGAATGGTTCAGAGCAAGGGTCGTTAGAATGGGTATGGAATCAAAAATTTACACATTAACTGATGAAACTCACATGTCTCTGTTAAGTAAATTAAGAAACACTATAAACGTTAATTCAAACGGAGAGACAGGACTTAAGTGGTCAGAATTAAAAAATCTATCAAATTCTCATAATTTTTATTCAACCAAATTTCAATTAACGAATAGTATCACGGCGGATAAAATAATAACAGGTACAAGTGAATTTTTAAATCCAAGTAACAGTCAAAAACTTGAAGTTAAACCAATTTATGATATAGACCGAAGAGTTAAACAATTAAATGTTTCGGGTCCCGTTAATATTGGTCCATTTATAGATGGGTACGGTATTGGGTTATCAAATAAATTGATGAAAGATTTGAAGGTTACCGAAGGTGATGTTATCTATTTTAGAATAAAATAAGAAACTTAATAATATACGGGATATTTATATTTATAACTAAAATATTATGGATAATAATAAAATAAAGAACACAGTTGACCAATTCTTAAATCCAAAACAAGTTAGAAAGGTATCTAACGATGGTATGGAAAGAGAAGAATGTGACTTACAAACAGGAGAATGTTACGTAATTAGGTCAAAAGACGGTATTGTTGAAAGAATAAATAAAAAATATGTTACCGAAGACGGTAGACAACTTTTACAAGATTAAAATCATGAATTTAGAACAGAAATTACACGAAGAATTGATGAGATTTAAATCCATCAACAAATACGCAAAGAAAATGATTATGGAACAAGAAGCTCCGACAGATGCACCAGCACCTGATTTGGCGGCTGAACCATCATTAGAACCACCTGCACCTGGTACGGAAGCACCTGCACCTGTAGACGCACCACCATCACCAGAAATGGATTCAACTGAAGAAATAGATATTACTGATTTAGTTAATATGACTAAAAGTATTAAAAAGGATATTGATGACAATAAGGTGGAATATGACGGGGTTGTAAATAAAATGGATGACGTATTCACAAAGTTGTCTGATTTAGAAAGCAAGTTGGTCCAAATGGATCAAGTTATGTTAAAAATCGATGAATTAGGTTCAAAGGTTGAAAACATGAAAGAACCAAGTGCACAGGAAAAATTAGAAATGCGTTCTTTAGATTCGTATCCCTTCAATCAAAACCCACAACAGTTTTTTGCACAAAAACAAGGTGAAATGAGACAAAGTGGTAAAAATGAATATGTTTTAACAAAACAAGAAATAGACGAGTATCCAAAAGATATGATAAAACAATCGTTTAATCCTGAAAAACAAGAAGATGAATTTAGGTTCTAATGTAAACTTTTTTTTAGGTTTACAAACACAAATGAAGATTAATCATTGGCAAACAAAAGGTTATGCTAGACATAAGGCGTTTGGTGAATTCTACGATGTGATGAACGGTTTAATTGACACATTTGTGGAGAGTGCTATGGGAAAATACGGTCGGTTTGTTTTAAATGAGGAAACCAAAACAATACAAATGAGTAATCTTTCAGAAATAGATATGAAAGGTTTAATTAGTACGGTTAGAGAAGCCCTCGTTCAAATTGAATTAGACGAAAAAGATACAGATTTATTAAATATAAGGGACGAAATGATTGGAGAAATAAATAAATTATCTTATCTTTTAACCTTAGAGTAACCTCACTAAAAAGATTTTAAAAAAACTTTGACCCGGATTTTATAATTCGGGTTTTTTTGTTTATATTTCTATAACAATGATTTTATAAATTTAAATTTTAACTATTATGTCAACATTTGATGCAGTACTGGCTCAGTACGAAAAAAGCAAACAAGCCACAAGTGGCAACGCAAACAAAGTCTCTCAAGAAGACAGAATGAAAAAGTACTTCACTACAGTTCTCCCTAAGGGTTCTAAAGGTGAAGAAAGAAGAATCAGAATCCTCCCAACCAAAGACGGAAGTTCACCATTTGTTGAGGTGTATTTTCACGAAGTTCAGGTTGATGGAAAATGGTTAAAACTCTATGACCCAAAACAAGAGGGTAAACGTTCACCATTAAATGAGGTATACCAAAGTTTAATGGAAACAGGTGTAGAATCGGACAGAGAATTGGCTAGACAATACCGTTCTCGTAAATTCTATATTGTGAAAGTTATCGATAGAGACCACGAAGAAGATGGTGTAAAATTTTGGAGATTCAAACACAACGCTAAAGGTGATGGTGTTTTAGATAAAATCTTCCCTATCTTCAAAAACAAAGGAGATGTTACTGACATCACTAAAGGACGTGATTTGATTTTGTCTTTGGGTTTAACCAAAGCGGGTACAGGAAAAGAATACACCTCAATTAATTCGGTAATTCCCGAAGACCCAGGACCATTACACGAAAATGAAGAAAAGGCAAATGAATGGATTAGTGATAGTTTAGTTTGGTCTGATGTTTATTCTAAAAAAGGTGAAGACTATTTGGAATTAGTTGCAAATGGAGAAACACCAAGATGGAGTACTGAAAGTAGTAAGTGGATTTCATCATCACAACTTGAATCTTCTTCAGAAGAGACTATTGCATCATCAAAGAAGTCAACACCGGTTGTTGATCCTCAGGACGATGCTGATGTAGATGAAGATTTACCATTCTAATTAATCAAGGACACTCTCTTTGGTAATTTATCTTCGAGAGTGTCCTTTTAAAAATTTAAAAACATGGCAATTAAAAAAAACGATTTTAGTTCAATAAAGAAAAAGTTCTCAAAAGAGGCTGAATATAAACCAGACCGATTTCTTGATTTGGGTGACGCGTTTTTAGATGCAACAGGTATACCGGGTCCAGCTATTGGACACATCAATATGTTTTTAGGACATAGTGATACAGGTAAAACCACAGCACTTGTGAAAGCGGCGGTCGACGCACAAAAGAAAGGAATTCTACCTGTATTCATTATTACAGAACAAAAATGGAATTGGGACCACGCAGTATTAATGGGATTCAATAAAGAGGATGATTTCTATCTATTCAATAGTGATTTCGAATATATTGAACAGATTACTGATTTCATCAACGATGTATTAGCAGCACAAGAAAAGGGTGAAATTCCTCACGACATTTTATTCTTATGGGATTCGGTTGGTTCTGTTCCTTGTAAGATGACATTCGAAGGTAAAGGTGGTAAACAACACAACGCATCAGTTCTTGCGGACAAAATAGGTATGGGTATTAACCAACGTATCTCAGGTTCAAGAAGAACAGATAAAGAGTACACAAACACTCTTATTATTGTAAACCAACCTTGGGTTGAATTACCTGACAATCCTTTCGGACAACCAAAGATTAAAGCAAAAGGTGGTGAGGCCATTTGGTTAAATTCAACTTTAGTATTCTTATTTGGTAATCAAAAAGGTGCGGGTACAACTAAAATTAAAATCACAAGAAATAAACGTGATGTAAACTTTGCAAGTAGAACTAAAATTTCTATTATGAAAAATCACGTTAATGGTATTGGATTTGCGGATGGTAAGATTATGGTTACTCCTCACGGTTTCATGAAAGCAAAAGAATCCGCTGAAGAAAAACTATCAATTCAAGAATATGCTAAAGAAAATTTAGACTATATCAGTAAACTTTTTGGTGAAAAAGTTACAGATGTTAGTGAGTTAGGGTTCAAATCTGAAATCTCGTCTGATGATGACGAATAAAATGATATAAATGTCTGTACTATTAGTTGATGGCGATAATTTACTTACAATTGGTTTCTTTGGTCTTAAGAATCATTTCTATAAGGGAAAACATATTGGTGGAATTTTCCATTTTATTAATACTCTTAGGAGATCGTTTGAGACATATCATTTAGATAAAATAGTTGTTTTTTGGGACGGTGAAAACGGTTCTTACCAAAGAAAACAAATATACCATCTCTATAAAGAAAATAGAAAGAGTAGAATTAAGAGTGAGGAGGAGATAGATAATTACAACTATCAGAGAAATAGAATCAAACAATACTTAGAAGAACTTTATGTTAGACAAGGTGAGTTTGAATACTGTGAAACTGATGATTGTATCGCATACTATGTTCAAAATTCACCTGATGAAAATAAAATAATTTATTCCTCTGATGGTGACCTTACTCAACTTGTTTCTGAAAACACGTCCATTTACAACCCTTCTCACGGAAAATTGTATAAAAAGAATGACCTTATCACTTATAGTCATGAAGAAATTCATATAAGTAACGTCAAGCTTATTAAAATGTTATGTGGTGACCCGTCAGACAATATTTCAGGTATTAAAAGTATGGGATTAAAAAGATTATTATCCCTATTTCCTGAAATCAAAGACAGGTCAGTTACCTTAGAAGAAATTTTGGAAAGAACTAATTTACTGTTTGAAGAAGACAAAAATAATTGGTTATATAAAAACATTCTTACAGGTGTAACTAAACACGGGGTATTTGGAGATGAGTTTTTTGAAATAAATCAAAAAATAGTAAGTTTAGAAAAACCATTTTTAACTGAAGAAGCGGAAGAGACAATAAAATTTCTAATAAATGATGTTTTAGACCCCGAAGGTCGGTCATATAAAAATATGATGAAAATGATGACTGAAGACGGAATTTTTAGTTTGTTACCAAAATCGGATGACGCTTGGACAAACTTTTTAAATCCCTTCCTAAGACTAACAAGAAAAGAAAAAAATAAAAAAAAAACAATTAAAATTAAAAATTATGACTAATCAACAGGAAATCACAAAATTCGAATTTTTGTTAACGTTAGACGGAAATATCGTTTGTCAAAGATTTTTTAACGTTAAGAACCATGTTCCACAATCAAGAAGGTCTATGGATTTACATTATTACATTAAAGAAATTTCGGAAGAAATTAGTGAAGATTTGAAAATAAAAACTTCCGATTATCTATGTGAAAATCAAAATTATTTCTTGAATTTAGAGAGTGTGGAAGATGGAGAAGAAGATAAAAAAGAGGACTTTTTAATTGAAATTAAGTTGAATGATGATGTATTTATTTCAAGAATATTTCCCGCAAATTATTACCATCCAAAGGTTAGATACACGGTAGATATTCGTCCGAAATTGAAGAGAATTTTGTCAGAACTAACTGACATATTGTCTACAAAAAATTTAGAAACAAAATATTTGAATTACCAACTTTAAAAAAATAAATAAACATGTCTGAAGAGAAAAATTTTGGGTATCTAGGTCACACCTTTCAACAACAACTAATTAAATCTATTATAGAGGATAAAAAATTTGGTGATGTTATTATTGACGTGTTAGAGAGCAAATATTTTGATAACAATTCGTTTAAGTTTATTATGGAGAACATTAAAGAACTCCATAAACTTTACAACAAAATCCCGAATTACGAAACAGTTGCACAGAAAATAATGTCAGAAGGTGGGAATAAGGATTCAAACCGACCACATATCGATACATTAGAAGCAATTAAAAGTTTGGAAAAAAATGATGAGTTTGTTAAGGACAAATCATTAAATTTCTGTAGACAACAAAACTTAAAAAAAGAATTAAAAGTAATTCAAACAATCATCGATAACGGTGAATTCGAATCTTACAATAAGATTGAAGAAAAGATTCAAAAAGCGTTACAGGTGGGTGTGATTAACGATACTGTGGTTGACGTATTCCATAATATCGACGATGCACTTGAGAAAGATTATAGATTACCAATTAGAACAGGTATTGTTGGTTTGGACAATGTTTTAAAAGGTGGTTTAGGTAGAGGTGAACTGGGAGTAATATTAGCACCAACTGGTACAGGTAAGACAACCTTAATAACCAAATTTGCAAATACTGCGTATAATGATGGATTTAATGTCCTTCAAATATTTTTTGAGGATAATGAAGGTCAAATTAAGAGAAAACACTATACGATTTGGTCTGGAGTTGCCCCTGATGAACAACCTGAGTTTAAAGAAGAAGTTTTATCTGCAGTTAGGGAACAACAAGAAAGATCAACAGGTTCTTTAAAATTATCAAAATTACCAAGTGATAATATTACAATTTCTGAAATTAAATCTAAGATTAGAAAAATGATTTCAGAAGGGTTTAAACCGGACTTGGTATTAATTGACTATGTTGACTGTATTTCACCTGAAAGAAGTGTAAATGGTGAAGAGTGGAAAGGAGAGGGTTCAATTATGAGAAGTTTAGAGGCAATGACATCAGAATTTGATATTGCCATTTGGACCGCAACACAAGGTAATAGGGACTCAATTTCATCTGAAGTTGTAACCGGTGACCAAATGGGTGGTTCAATTAAGAAAGCACAAATTGCACATATTATTCTTTCAATTGGTAAAACACTTGAACAAAAAGAAAATAATTTAGCAACATTAACTTTGTTAAAATCTCGTGTTGGTAAAGATGGTATAATTTGGCAAAATTGTAAATTTGATAATCAATTCTTAGTTATTGATACTGAATCTCAAAATACCTTATTGGGACACGAACATCAACAAGAAGAGAAGAGAGCCAATAGAGCCGCGGAAGTATTTAAAAAATCACAAGAAAGAAAAACAAGAGTATAAAATATATCGATATGAGTAAATTATTTACAGAAAGAATTCCGTTTAAACCATTTGAATATCCTGAATATTATAATGAAGGTTGGTTAAAACAAATGCAGGCGTTTTGGTTACATACCGAAATCCCAATGCAAGGTGATGTTAAAGATTGGAATGAAAATTTGAATGAATCGGAAAAACATTTAGTTGGTAATATTCTTTTAGGATTTGCACAAACTGAATGTGCTGTTAGTGATTACTGGACTGGAATGGTTACCAAATGGTTTCCAAAACATGAGATTAGACAAATGGCTATGGCGTTTGGGTCTCAAGAAACCATTCATTCAGTCGCTTATTCATATCTAAATGAAACATTAGGTTTAGAAGATTTCGAAGGATTCTTACATGATGAAACAATGAAAGAACGTTTCGAATTACTTACTAATACCACTGCAGATTGGACACCTGAAGATTTAAGAACCAATCACAAAGCAAGAGTAGAGGTTGGGAGAAGTTTGGCAATATTTTCGGCTTTCGCTGAGGGTGTTGCATTATACTCTTCATTTGCGGTTCTTTATAGTTTTCAGATGAGGAATCTACTTAAGGGTATTGGACAACAAATGAAATGGAGTGTAAGAGATGAATCTCTACATTCTAAAATGGGTTGTCAATTATTCCGTCATATGTGTGCGGAATATCCTGAATTATTAGAAGAGGCAAAAGAAGATATCTTCAAGGCGGCTAAAATGATTCAAGAATTGGAACACAAATTTATTGATAAGATTTTTGAAATGGGTGACCTTGAAAATTTAAAATCATCAGACCTCAAAGAATTTATATCTAAAAGAGTTAACGAAAAATTAGCGGAACTCGGGTATGAAGGAGATTTCAAATTCAACGAAAAGAAGGCGTCTGAATTAGATTGGTTTTACCATTTAACTGGCGGTGTAACCCACACAGACTTTTTCGCAATCAGACCAACTGATTACAGTAAAGCGGGAGAAGGTGAGAATTGGGATGATTTATTTTAATTAAAAAAATTTTATAGTATTATGAAGAACTACGGAGAAGAACTCGGTTGGGAGCTTGATGTCGACTTTCCAAATTGGGGTAACACAGAAATTTATGTAAAGACAATATCTAAAGGGTATCTATTACCTGGTGAAAAACCAAAAGATGCCTATTGGAGAGTTGCAACAACTGTTGCGAAGAGATTGGGTAAGCCGCACATGGCCACCAAGTTCTTTGATTACATTTGGAAAGGTTGGTTATGTTTAGCTACACCTGTATTATCAAACACAGGAACTGATAGAGGTTTACCAATCTCCTGTTTCGGTATAGATGTTGGTGACAGTATTTTTGAAATCGGTAACAAAAATTTAGAATTGATGTTACTCGCGAAACATGGTGGTGGTGTCGGTATTGGTATTAATATGATTAGACCAGCTGGTGCAAAAATCACAAACAACGGAACATCTGATGGTGTAATTCCATTTATTAAAATTTACGACTCTACTATTCTTGCAACAAATCAAGGTTCTGTAAGAAGAGGTGCAGCATCTGTTAATATCAAAATAGATCATAAAGATTTTGAAGACTTTTTGGAAATTAGAGAACCTAAAGGTGATGTTAATAGACAATCATTAAACCTACATCAGTGTGTTGTGGTTAGTGATAAGTTTATGAAGAAGTTAGAGGAAGGTGATACCGAAGCACGCAGAAAGTGGGGTAAGTTACTTCAGAAAAGAAAAGCAACCGGTGAACCGTATATTATGTACAAGGGTAACGTTAATAAACAAAATCCTGAAATGTATAAGAAGAACGGATTAAAAGTTCACATGACAAATATCTGTTCTGAAATCGTTCTTCACACAGACGAATCACATTCATTTGTATGTTGTTTATCATCACTTAATCTTGCAAAATATGATGAGTGGAAAGATACGGACTTAGTATATACCTCAACTATTTTCTTAGATGGTGTATTGGAAGAGTTCATTCAAAGAGCAAAAAATTTAAGGGGTTTTGATAACGCGGTACGTTCAGCTGAAAAAGGTAGAGCACTTGGTTTAGGTGTATTAGGATGGCACACATACTTACAACAAAAGGGTGTACCATTCGAAGGATTAACCGCACAATTTGAAACTCGTAAGATTTTCTCTCAAATAAAGATTGAATCTGAAAGAGCGAGTAGAGATTTGGCAAAAGAATACGGAGAACCATTATGGTGTAAAGAGAGTGGGTTTAGAAACACTCACCTAAGAGCGGTTGCACCTACGGTATCAAACTCCAAATTGAGTGGTAATGTGAGTAGTGGTATAGAACCGTGGGCTGCAAATGTTTTCACTGAACAAACATCTAAAGGAACATTTATTCGTAAGAATCCTGAATTAGAAAGAGTATTACGTAAATTAGGTAAAAATACTAAAGAGGTGTGGGACCAAATTTTAGCGGATGGAGGTTCGGTACAAGGTTTAGATTTCTTAGATGAATGGTGTTTCTTAGATGGTAAAGTTGTTGGTTGTAATGAAGTTAAAGAAGAAGATAAATTCAAAACCTCTAGTATTAAAGAAGTATTTAAAACGTTTAAGGAAATTAATCAATTAGATTTGGTTAGACAGGCGGGAGTGAGACAACAATATATTGATCAGGCTGTTTCATTGAACTTAGCGTTTCCTGCAATCGCTGACCCTAAGTGGATTAATCAGGTTCATTTGGAAGCATGGAAACAAGGTGTGAAAACACTTTACTATATGAGAACAGAGTCGGTATTGAGAGGTGACATCGCGGCACAAGCAATGAATCCTGATTGCGTATCGTGCGACGGTTAAATTAAAATCTCATTAAGATACAATACTAAACCCAACTTCGGTTGGGTTTTTTATTTATTACCATTTTATAATAGTTTATATTTATAGGTATGGCAGTAACTTATGGTATTGATTATCCATTTAGGGATAGTAGTAAGGGTGATTTTCTAAAAATGACAGAAACACCCGAGAGAGAAGTTAGAGCGAATCTAATTCATCTCCTTTTAACAAAAAAGGGAACTAGATATTATTTACCTGATTTTGGAACAAGAATATATGAATATATTTTTGACCAAAATGATGTTGTTACGTTTAATTTAATTGAAGAAGAAATAAGAGATTCGGTTAGAAAATATATACCTAATTTAGATATAAACTCAATAAAAATAGACTCAGCCGAAAATGATACGGAGGATGTAAGAACTTTCACACAAGACGAAGATGAAAGATTATTTAGAGTATCTGACGCATCGAGTAAACCATATACCGCCAAGGTAAAAATAGATTACACAGTAAATAACGGAGCATTTTCATCTTCGGACTTTATAATTATCAATATATAATATGTCAAAGAAAATATCATACGCAACACGAGATTTTGCAGGACTAAGAGAAGAGTTGGTTAATTTAACTAAACAGTATTATCCTGATTTAGTGAAAAATACAAATGACGCATCTATTTTTTCTGTGTTATTGGATTTAAATGCCGCGGTTACAGATAACTTACATTTTCATATTGATAGAGTTTGGCAAGAAACCATATTAGATTTTGCACAACAAAGACAATCACTATTTCACATTGCAAAAACTTACGGTTTAAGAATACCGGGTAATAGACCATCTGTTGCTCTATGTGATTTTTCAATTAACGTACCGGTTAGTGGTGATAAAGAAAAAACTGAATACTTGGGTTTATTAAGAGCCGGAGCACAAGTTTCTGGTGGAGGACAAATATTCGAGACAATTGAAGATGTAGATTTCTCCAACCCATTTAATAGTAAAGGAGAACCAAATAGACTAAAAATACCAAATTTTGACGGTAACAATAGATTAATATCATATACAATTACTAAAAGAGAAGCGGTTGTTAATGGTGTTACGAGAATTTTCAGAAAAGTAATTACTGACATGGACCAAAAACCATTTACAAAAATTTACTTACCAGAACAAAACGTGTTAGGTGTCACTTCTGTAATTCATAAAGACGGTACAACGTTCGGAGCAAATCCAACTCTCGCTGAATTCAGTTCACCAACTAACAAGTGGTATGAAGTGAAAGCTTTAATGCAAGACAAAGTTTTTATACCTGATTCAACAAAGGTATCCGATAGAGAAAACTTTAAACCTGGAACATATATTAGTGTAAACAATAAGTTTATAACCGAATACACACCTGAGGGTTATTTTTATTTAACGTTTGGTTCAGGAACTGTGAACCCATTAGATAATTTGGATAACTATATAACCGGTGATTTAAAAGTTAACTTAGCAACATACTTAAATAACTTATCACTTGGTGCGATTCCTAAATCAAATACAACTTTATTCATTAAGTATAGAGTTGGTGGGGGTAAAGACAGTAATTTAGGTATCAATGTTATAACAAATATTGATAATATTGACTTTGTTGTTAATGGACCTGTTTCGACTGTTAACACACAAGTAATTCAATCTCTAAGAGTTACAAACGTTACACCGGCAATTGGTGGAGCGGATCAACCTACAATAGAAGAAATAAGAAACATGGTTTCTTATAATTTTGCAGCACAAAATAGAGCGGTAACGTTAAATGATTATAAATCATTAATTGAAAATATGCCATCAACATTCGGTGCACCTGCCAAGGTGAACGTTATGGAGGAAGATAACAAAGTCAAAATTAAACTCATATCTTTTGACGAAAGAGGTAATTTAACTAACGTAGTTTCAAGTACACTTAAAAATAATATTATAGATTATCTTTCCGAATATAGAATGATAAATGACTATTTAGAAATTGAAAGTGGTGAGGTTATCGATTTAAGTGTTCAAGTCGATATTTTAGGTGATAAAAATGAAAGTGAAACTGAAGTGGTTAGAACTGTAATTGAAAAAGTAATTGAATACTTCTCAATAGACAAAAGAAAAATGGGAGACCCATTATTTGTCGGTGAATTATTCAAAGAAATTGGTACAGTGGCGGGAGTTGTAAGTGTTGTAGATATTAGAGTATATGGTAAAGTTGGTGGAGAATATTCGACCAACGAGGTATCTGTTGGATATGTTGACCCTACAACAAAAGAAATATCACAATCAGATATGACAATTTTTATGAAGTCTAATCAAATTCCACAAATTAGATTTCCAAATAAAGATATAAAAGTAAGGGTAAAACCTTTAGTTTCGACTACATTCTAATTTTAAATTTTCTTATATTAAAAATAGAAAATCTGATTGTTTCTATTTATTATAAGAATGATACAAAGACATAGAATATCCACAAATATTGGTAAAGATCAAGTAATTAAAGTTGAATTAAAACAAGATTTTGATTTACTTGAAATTTTATCTTTGAGATTTACACAAAAAGAAATCTACACATCACTGTGTGCGGATTATGGTGTTGTATGTGGTAGAATTTCTGTAAACAATGGTTTAGGGGTCCCTAACGCTAAAGTGTCTATTTTTATACCACTTAGCGAAGAAGATGAAAACGACCCAATTATTTCGAAATTATATCCATACAAGTCAAGTGTTTCTGACACAAATGAAAATGGGTATAGGTATAATCTTCTCCCCTCAAGAAAACAACATGGTGGTCATGAACCGACAGGAACATTTCCTGATCAATCCGAAGTTTTAAATAGAGAAGAAGTTTTAGAGGTGTATGAAAAATATTACAAATACACAGTTAAAACCAACAGTTCAGGAGACTTTATGATTTGGGGAGTACCAGTTGGAACTCAAACATTACACGTTGATGTTGATTTATCCGATATAGGTTGTTTTTCTTTAAGACCTTATGATTTTAAAAAACAAGGATTAGGTGATGATTCCTTCAAAAATTCTTATTCATTCAAAGCGTCTTCGGATTTATCAACATTACCACAAATTGTAACATTTGACAAAACAATCGATGTTTATCCTTTTTGGGGTAACGAAGATTTATGTGAAATTGGATTAACAAGAACAGACTTCGATTTATCCGAAAGAGGAGTTAAAATTGAACCAAAGGCGTTTTTAATTGGTGGTACTTATACCGATACTGGAAAAAATTCAGTAGATAAGAACTGTCAACCTAGACGTAAAATGGGTAGAAAATGTGATTTAATTACCAAAAAAGGAAAAATTGAGGCAATTAGATTCACTAATCAAAAGGATACGAATGGTAGACCTACATTAGAGAAATATGAAATAGATCACGATATTTCTGATGACGGTTCATTTGTGAGAGAATTACCAATGAACATGGAATATCTATACACAAATGAATTTGGTGAAAACGAAATTACGAATGACCCAAATAAGGGTGTACCGACTGCAGCTTGTTATCGTTTCAAATTCTCATTAGATGATTCAGGAAATGCAAGAGTTAGAAAAAGTGGTTCTTACTTAGTACCCAACATTAGAGAATATGTTGGAGAAGAAGAACAGTCATATTCTTTCTCTACTTCTTGGTCTGATTACCCAACTGCAGCAGTTACAAATGACTCAACTAAAGGGATTTTATATAACACATTAGGACAATATTATCCAAGAGATTATTTCTATAGAGTTACGTATAATAAAGTTTATACGGTATCGTCATTTCAAAGTATGTACTATAAAAATTCAGACTTTAGAAATGATAGATATATTGGTCTAAAAGAATTGGTACCTACCGAGGAAGAAGATTGTTCAGAAAATGTTACACCGCCAGTGAATTATGGAACAAAAAATTTCACATTTCAACTTTTAATCGCGGATGTGTTATTGTTATTTGAACACATTATTAATTTAATATCTATTATAACAATTAACACTGTTACAAGATTTTTATTTGCGTTAGGTAGAAGAACTGACGTTTGGCCGGTTAGAAAGGTTGGTAGAGAGATTAAAAGAATTGCATATAACATACAGGAAGACAATCAAAGAGAATTATATTTAATTAGTTATCCTGATTGTGAGGCGTGTAACGTGGATTCATCAGGTAATGAATTAGAATTTGGAGAGGTACCCGAATCCGCGGAATCAAACATATCATATTGTTCAGTTGGAAGTATTTCATTATTTTTCCCGATAATTGGTTCAAATTCTGACCCAAGCACACCAACATATTTATCAACCACAACATGTACACCACCACCTGTTTTAATTGATGGTGCAACCATAGAAGATCAAAACACATTTTTTGTTGCAAATCAATACGATTATTTTTTACAAAGTACCGATACATTAGAATATGTTAATTTAGTTGATGGAGTTATATACTTCCAAATTGATAATACAGACCCCACACAATTACAGTTAGTTGATACCACCGGACAATATTTCGGTAACTATAATTTTGATATTTTATATTATGTTCCAACTTCAGGAAATACAATTCAAGTGGAAGGTGGTTGTGAATTATTTGACACACCTTACGATGAATCAATTGCAACCTACTACAACGTATTATCGGGAACAACTATAGTAAAAGTAGCTCCAACAGCATATACCACCGGTATGAATGTTGTTTCAACAAACATATCAAACCAAAATGGTACCGCACCTAATTTTAATTCAACAAGAAGTGATAGTGGTAGTGATATAACAGATACAATGTTTTTTTATGGTGATAAAACTAATAATAATGACATCTATCAATTAGTTGATTCTTTTGAGGGTGATCCTCACATTAAAAAGACATCAAGTGGTCAGTCTGAATTTAAAAATGGTATTTTCATTATTGTTCCCGCGTCACAGACAAATCAACAATTATTTAAAATATTAAAAGAATATAGAAGAAGAAAAAGAGTTACAAAATTATTTTGTGGGGGTATTGTTAATTATTCTTTTATTGATAACTGGTTATCTGGATCATTGTACTTTTTCCAATTCAAAGGAAAAAAGGGAAAATATTGTACAGACGTTGTTAGATACTCAAATACACAAGGTGTGTTTTATTATAGGTCAAGTAGATTTAATAACAACACATGGGGACTTTCTTCGTGGCAAGGTAGTTCTAAACCAACAAGATATTTGGGTAGACCTACAACAATGGTAGATTTAGGACCAAGAGATGAATTTATAAAAGAAATTTGTTTAGACCCATCGTTAGATCCGAACTGTTCAGTAACTAGATCGATAGGACCAACATCATTTCAAAGTTTTGGAGAATTACTTGGATTGGCAATAAACTATAGATTAGATGTTAGTAATGGTGATTTTAGTATTAATGGATTTTTTGATAACACCGGTTTTGGTTTAACTAATCAAAAAGTTTTTGATGGTGACATCACTCAATTAATTTCAATTAACAATGAGGTGGGTATTGAAGAATTTGATTTACAGAACGCAAAGTATTTGGGTTATTCGTATCAATTCTTAGACCCTGATAATCCACAAACAAAAAATGTATTTCATAACGGAACAACATTTGGTCCATTACCCGTCACTCTTTATTTGGATGAGGACGGAGAAAGAGTCAGGTCTTGTCTTAATGAACCTGGTAGATTGACTGAATCATCACAAGTTGTACCGTTTTTCCTTTGGGATAAAAAAGATAGGGGATTTGGTGCATATAATGATTTGACACATGATAATCAATCTTGGTATTATACAAGTCCACAATCTCAACCATTACAAGGTATGACATACGGTTACGCATATACATCTGCACCGAATGATACCTCAGACCAGTATTTGTTACTACCAATGACTTACACGTTTAGTGGTTTAACAATTAACACTGACAATGCAACTGACGATTTAATTTTCGATTCAATTTTACCTAGTGGTTCAACACACACAATACACAATTCAGAATATCCTGGATTTACCGTATTAGTTAGTTCTAACAGTAATGTAATAAACCCAACCTCAGGAACATTATACACTAGAGTTGGACCTGTATCAGGAAATACAACATACCAAGGTATAACAATAACAAATGGTTGGCATTCCCAACCTTGGGACCTTACAGATGACTTTATAATAAGACCTACAATCGATTATTATACAAGTAGGTATCAGATATTATCAACACCATTTATGTTTTATTTTGGATTAAAAGCGGGAAAAACGGGTGTTGATAAATTTATAGAACTATTTGGTGATAAAGACGCATTTACATCAGCAGAATAATGGAAAATAAAAAAATTATATTACCAAGTAAAAGATTTGCAAATGCGGAGACAGAAGATATTGATATCCGTATAAATTTAGAAGAAGAAAAAAATCTTTTAAGAGAAGGTGAAAGAAATGTTGTTCTCGATATTGCTGAATTATTTGCTAAAGAAAGAAATGAAAGTAAAAATTACAAAATACATGGTAAAATACGAATGATTTTTAGAAACATGTATTCTGGTGTAACATCATATCAACCGTTAAATAAAAATCTTTATTTGGTTGGAGATGGTTCGGACGGTAATCCAACGGGATTTTTACCTTACAACGAATTTGCACTTTTGAGAAATGATGTCATAAGAGAAGTAATCGACCCAAGTTCAACATCTGGTTCGACATTATCTTCGTTTAATCCTTCGTTTATTACAACTGGTTACACAGGACACACAACTATTACACCGATAGATGCACCTTATCAAAATTGGAACATCTATTTGAGTTACGTTTATAGTGGAGACACCAATCACCCAATGAAATATACATTATCGGGTAACACAACAGGATGTGGAGATGGTAAAACATATTGTTTTACGGCAGGTAGCGGAATACCATTTAGAGTAAACACGACAGGTAATACTAACTATATTTCTTTAACATCACCCGTTGAACATGGAATGTCCAAAGGTGAGTACGTAATAATTGATGGGAATGTAATTTATATAACTGAAGTTGGTGATGAATTTTATGATTCCGAAAAATACGTCATTAATATTTTAAAAAATGACAAACCAAGTGGGTACACATTTACAAATAATACAGTTGTACTTGGAAAAAGGTGTATTGACAAAAATAATGTGACAGGAACAACCTCTCAATATTATGTTCATAAACATAAAATTCTAACTTCAACCAAAGATTATATTATGGATAAAGTTGGATTCGAAAGTCCAATATGGGAAGACGAAAGAAAAATTTTATTTGAAAATACTTTAGGTGAAAACGATGTTATTGTAGAAAGAAATAGAATGGAGTCCGTGGTTTATGATTTTATGAATCCATTTGTGTTAACTGGAATAACAAACAATCTTAATTATACTCCAACGGATTTATATGTTACAATATTACTAAAAAATGGTAATGGGTATTTTACGTATCCACCAAAGGTTGGTTGGAAATTTAATTTTCATGATAAATGGGCGGATAGTCATTTTAGTGGAAATACTTCTCAACAAACCGGATTACCAACATCAACTATAACAAGTAATAGTGGACCCGAAACATTTACTGTTGGTGGTTCATTGTCTATCGGAACGAGTGGATTAACGGGTGCCTTTGTTGAATACAATGAAAGTGAATTAAAAGAAAGAATCATAAGTGAAGCATATCATAAGTTTAGTTGTCCTACATCAGTTTTTAATTTTGGACAAAATTTAGGCACAACATATTCTGGATCATCAAACAATAACTTAGTCGGTTGGTATTACCAACCATTCTATAGAGTTAAGATAAGACAATTATCACCATATATTGAAACATCGGATACTGACGAAATAGTAAACTTACCGGAAAATACAAAATATTTTCCAAGTGAAGGTTTATGGAAATGGAGAGATTTATATGACCAAGGATTTGTTGACCAAGATGGTTATGGTACAAATTATCCATTTATTAATAACATTCACTACATAAAAAATGATATTAATTTCTATTTAAGAAGTGAGAAGGATTATGTAAATAAATCGGATGGAATTAAAAAATTCAATGAGAATAATATTTGCTAATGAAGATATTAAGAAAAGATATTAATCAAAATATTATTTTGAATGGTGAACAAATCTTTAAGACGGATCTTGGGTGGCAAGATAATGCCGAAGAAATGGAAAAAGAATTACTTGAAACAATAATAAATCCTGTTCAAAATTATGAAACCGTTAGATATATTCATAAACCATATACTAGTACAAACGGATTATTACAAACAGATATATGGTTTAAATTCTTTTTCATTAGTGGGTCAACATATGTTTTGGATTATGAACCAACAGGTTTAAGTGCAAATGAAAACGCACAAATGTTGAGACAAACAACCGAAAGTTTTTTTATACTCGAGTTTTATAAAACACCAAATAACGAGGAACCTAACAGAACAAATAGAAGATTGGTTTTTACTAAAAATTTAACATTACCGTTAGGTGAAAAATATTTTTATACCACATTAAATGATTACATATTTAAACCTGTTTTTATGGGTTCAAATTATAGAAATAAAGAAAATATGTATTTGTTTTGGTTTCAAGATGATAGTGCAATAAATGAAGAAACATTAATAGGTAACACATTTTACATGACCGCGAAATTTTTTAATGCGGAAAATGGGTCAATAGTGGATTTTACAAATAAAGATATGGTTAATTTGTCTGGTTCAACCACAAATGTCAGAATCGGAACAAGAACAAACCCAATCTTATTTTATGAAAGAGGTATCAGTAATCCTAATCGAGATGTGGTTGAAGAGGACGACATTTATTACTGTGTCCAATTAAATAGAAATGACGGAGAATATAGATATGTATACCAAGTAGGATGTGAAACTACGATAACCCCAACCCCTACACCAACTAAAACGGTAACCCCAACATTAACACCATTATCGGCTTGTTCGTTTAACGGTGGTTCTGCAACAATATAATTAAATGAACAGAAATAGATACGAAATATTAAAAAAACACATTAATACCGTTTCACTTGTTTCATTAACAAGTCAGAATTGGTATGATGAAAATGGTAATTTAAAACCATGGACAAGTGGTAGTATCTATATTGGACCACAAACAGGTGATGCGGTTTATAATGTAAATGTTACAGGAAGTTTAGTTGAAGCATATTATAAATGGAATGGATCAACATGGGTAAGTAGTAGTGTTAAGGATGTTTTTCCTTCATATAACTTACCCTTATTTATAGAATCGACTTTAGATGAAATGGGTGTTATGGTGGGATTCGATGGGGACATTGAACAAGTGGAACAATTATGTAATTTTTCATACACACAAACGGGGTATACTGTTCAAATATATAATACCGTGAACCCTGACAAGTTAAGAAAAATAATAGAACAAACTTTTACAATTAATTGGGGAGACGGTAACACTTCAGGTTTTACAGTTAATAATGGTATTGTAGGTACTAATCTCCCAACAATGTCTCATACATATCCATCATCACCAACTGGATATACAATATCATTGACATTAGAATCACCTTGGACCACTCAAAAAATCGATAAACAAATAACCGTACCGAGAAATATTACAATGCCTAATCCACTTGGTACATACACATATACAGGAACAAGTTTACCTTATTTTGAATCATCACCAACAGAATATTATCTGCAAAGTGGTAGAACACAAGATTATTTAAATAATTACGAATACAATCCACCAACAGGATATACCACGTTTAGTTATTTAGGTATAGGCGGTAGCAGATTAGAGGAAAAAAGAAAATATGGTGAAACAAATTATTTAGGAACAACAACAGGTACAACCAACTTTGATGGAACTATTTTATCCTATATTGGATACAGTTTCACATATACGGGAAACACCACAGGAACCACAATTGTACATTATAGAGATTATGAAGATGGAACCACATTAATAACAGGTAACACCACAGGATTCACCAAGGAAGAAGTAATTAATCAAATGGTTACAAGAAATGAACATTTTCTTGGTTTTGTTGATGACCCAACGGTATACTCGGACATTTTTGTTGAAAGAGGAAAACAAGGTGCATTGGAAAAAACATTGAGATTAGGAGAAATTGATAACATGGGTGAATTATCTGTGTACGGAAACGGATATTTTAATATCAGAAAACAATAAAAATTATATTTATTAATAAAACATTATGGCAGTAGGTAGTTACGGAACAATAAGACCAGCGGATGTGTCCCCATCAGATGTGGAGATATTCCTTCATTATGTACCAAATAGATTATCAACGTCGGAAGTTACCTTCACAAGATTATCTTCCGAAGATATCCTAACGCCTATATTTCATAATGAAGACACCGACACATCTACTGATGGTAGTGCTGCTGGAAATGAATTATTGGGTGGTTTATATAATTTAAAATTATCTTCAGATAACTTTTCAGATTTAGGTGTTTACACCCTACATATAAGACCAAAACAAATAAGATTATCAATTACGGACTGTGGAATTTTATCATCGTTACCTTCAGTTAGAGGTTTAATTATCGACTTATCGAATGTACCTGAAACTGATAGGGGTAAATTTACACCACAAGGACTTATTGGATATAGGATTGAATATTTAAATGACGATTCGACCAAGGTTCCTAATTTTTATAGGTTAATAACCTCATCATTTTATTGTACACCGGTTGTGTCTAACTTAACAAGTACAACTCAAAAAGCGATAAGATATCAATACAGTAACACAACAACTAATTTGATGTTCTTAACAGTTACACCATCATCGGCACCATCTAGTAGACCAAATGTGGTTCCTTTTATTGGTGAACCAGGTCAGAATATTATTTTGACTAATACATTCTTTAACCCTACAACTGTAGAAATTGAAATGGTTGAACATGATGCGTCAACATTGGCACACGCACTTTATGGTAACCAAACTAAGGCTGTTTCTTCAGGTATCTACACCATTTATGATAATAACAACAATAACAGTATCTATAAACAGTACAACCTATACGAAGTTAAGGATGAATTTAATGAAACCTTATATGAAGTTAGGGAGGAAAAAACAGATATTGATGAGACATTAAACTTCGATGATATTACTCAATAATGGCAAGAAGAAAGGTTCCAAGTCAAGCGGCAAGTGGTGCAGAAACATTTAGCGATAGTTTAGTCGGTAGACAAATTACTGACGGTACTAGCCAATTGACTAATACTAACTTTGCTATTGATAGAATTATTCCTGAAAGGGACACTAAAACATTTAGGTCTGGTCAGTTTTCTAATTTTTTGACTTTAGACGATTTAAAAGAAGAAAAATATAATTCTGAAGAAGAAATTTCTGAATCAAGAAAAAAAGAAGTAAAGTTTAGGTCATCTAAAAATGATGCGGGTAAATCACTATTCGGTTCATTAAAAAATAGAATTGGTAGTTCTGTAACTAATATTATCAAAAAATTTCCAGCGGGTATTTTAATTGATAAAGATAGTTTAACAAGAACATCTAACTATACGATTGAAAATATAACTTATGACATAAGTTTAGACAATACTCAATTTGAGGTTGATTTTGGTAGATTGTATAATCCTTTTGATGTAATTTTTGTAAAACCAAAGAGTCAGGTTAATCCCAATACGTTAAATAAGTTAAGGGATTTTTATTCTTCATACACAAAATATGTTATCGAGTTAAGTGGTGTTACTTACGACGTTATTAATTATACTGAACCGAATACTAATAATAGACTAATATTAAAAGTAAAAGGTAAACCATTTAATAATCTCCTAAACTTTAGTGAAAATGTTTTAATTAGACCGAATAACGGAATAGTTGAAGAATTTTTTTCTAAGTTAGATGAATTAGAACAATGTCTATTAGATAGAGACACCAATCCAAAGTATACCGCAACATTTAGTGTACCAAAAGATAGTCTTAATCAATCTCAAACAGTTTTAGCGGATGTAGAAATTACATGGCCATTATCAAAAGATAATTGGAATATTAAAATAGTCGGTATTGACTATGATTTATATATACGAGAAATTTCGAATATTGCCGAACAAGTGGATGACTACAAATCTAATTTATTTGTTAGATTTATGTCTTCACCTCAATTATTTGAATTTGATACTGAGGATAAAAAAGCGGAGGCAATATTTCAACTATATGGACATAGTTTTGATAAAGTAAAAAAATATATTGAGAATATTGCTTACATGAGAAATGTAAGTTATGATGGTATTAATAATTTACCCGATATTCTTTTAAAGAACTTGTCCAATACTTTAGGTTTATCTACAATTAATTTATTTGACGAGAAAAAACTTGAAGATTTACTATATACAAGACAAGATACTCAATATTCAGGATTAACAATTGGTAAAACTGTTGTTGATGCGGAATACGAGTTCTATAGGAGATTGTTAGTTAACCTTTCTTACATATATAAATCAAAGGGTACTCGTTCATCAATTGAATTCTTTTTAAGATTCTTGGGTGCACCTGAACCGATGATTAAAATAAATGAATTTGTTTATGAAATCACATCATTACCAAAATCATACGATTTAGATGGTGACATTTATGATGTTGTGTCAGGTGTTAAAACTTATAATACCGCAACGTTTATACCAAGTGGTTATACGTATCAAATTACTACAACAACAGGTGAAACTACATTTAATCTTAATACATATCCGGTTGTTGAAGGTACAAAATTACCTAAAACCGCATTCGATAGTGAATCAAATACCTTCTTTCAAAAAGGTGCTGGTTGGTATGATATAACTTTAGAACACAGGTCTATTGATATTCTTGATACTGAAAATTCTAATTTAACAGGAAGAACTAAGACGGTTAAAACAAAAAATAAATCATTCACATATGGTGAAGATTATTTTGATGTATATAGAACTTTACCTGGTTTAGATACGGGTTATGAAATTATCAATAGAGTTGATAACAAACAAAGACAAGTTGCTGACGAATATTCTTCGTTCGTTTTTAATAGAAAAAATATCGAAGTATATCTTTCATCCGCAAATGCGATGGATTATGATATATGGAGAAAATCAAGAGAGTTACTTATTTCATTTGGTAGTAATACATTGGAACCACAAACAGGTGTAACATTTGCTGAATATGTGGATAAGATGATGAGTAACCAAATAACAAACTCACATTCAATAAAGTACAGAAAAAATTATATTAAACTTGAAGACATCTTCCAAGATTATATAACATCTACAGGTTTCACACCATACAATTTTCCTGACTTAAACGAATTTATAACCAAAATGAGTCCGTATTGGACTCAGGTATTAGACCAAGTTATACCATCAACAACTTTATGGACTGGTGGTAACTTAATTGAAAACAATATTTTTGGTAGACCGAAATATAAATATAGATTCGGATGTCAGCCAAAAGTTTTCATTGAGAGTTTATATCCTGATTTTGAAAATGCCATAGAAGAGGATTTTGAAAAAATATTAGGGGGGTCAAATAGTTTTAGAGGATTACTAAACGCAACAGGTGTTACTTACTATCCAATTATTGATATAGATGGGGTAGAATATGGTGGACCTAATTATGAAGATTTAACACCTAACATGACAGTTGTAGTTAGTGGAACAACCAACACAACAAATAGTGCCAAATTATTTAATTCATTTCCATTAGACACTTGTAATGGTACAGAATTGTCAACAACTGAATTACCATTAATATGTGAATATAAAACTTATTTAAGTCCTGATATTATAAAAATAAAAGAATTATGGAAAGTTGCGTTAGTTAATCTAATCAACCACATAAATTCATCTTCAGGAGATGGTCCTGGTTATTATGATTATGACCCATATCTTAATGTAGTTGGTGAAAACACACCATCTACAACAATCACCAAAGTTTTACATAATTTCTTTACCGACGTTGATGGAATTGAAAAAGTTAAATTTACTTCAGTAAAGAGTGGGCCAAATGATTGTTCAGTTGAAGAATACTTAGATTATAAATTTGTTGCGTCTAATGAAACAACAATACCTAATTGTGGATTAGAGTTAGATTTTTCTTTTGATTGTCCTGATGACGTAGACCCAAATCAAACATATAGATTACCTAGTGGTGATGCGTCGGATTATCCAAACGGTCCCGAATGTAAACTAAACGGTAATTTAGTAATTAAAATTACTGGTGACACTAGTACTATTATACAAAATCCATCTGACTCTTGGCCACTATATGTGTATCATAATTGTGATTATAATGTTAACCCAACTGTCGTTAGCGGTAAGTCACTTTTCAGACCTGATGGGTATGAATGTACTTGGGTTTTAAATAATTTAACAGAAACAAATCAAATAGATTTATTATTTACCGATGCTGCGAACTGTGATTTAAAAGTTAAGTTAGAAGGAATTAATATTCAATGGTTAAATTATTCAGGTTTCACACCTTCACCATTGGATGATGAACTTGTATATAAATTAGTACCAAAAATTCAATATCGAAACTCATTTAATCATGGTCTTGGTGGTGATACATATGTTTTAAAATATGATGGTTCAGGTTCAAATACTGACTTATCAAATTACACACAAACATATGTAAAAGATATAGTTTCGGGTGATACTATATTGTCTGCTACATTTAAAAACTGTGAAACAATACCATCTCAACAACTTTCAAATGGTATTGAAAATGATGATTTATCTTTCATATTCAACTATGAACCAAAGACAGTTATAAACAAAGAGTGTTTAGGTACGGTAAAAAAATATTTAATTACCGGTAAAACGAAACAAGATGAGACAGAGGTTTTTGAAATCTTACAAACATCTAAAGTTAAAGTATATACAAGATTTTTTATTGATGAAGAAACGGGTGATATTCAAGATGTTGGAAAATACTTCTTTACAGAAAGATTCCCCGAACATCTACAAATAAAACAGGAACAAGAAGAACCATGTTGTAATCACTCAAACACGTATTATCAAAGTGGTGATTATCTTATTACGAGTGAAGGTAAATTAATTGAGGTTATTTCAACAAACTTAAATTACTGTACACCTAATTTATATTTTAATTTAAATTTATCAGGTAGTCTTCCATCTAATTTGATTGCTTTTAATGGTAACAATAATCATCAAATTTTATTACAACACACTTATGATAATTTTAGTAGATTAGATTCTTACCTAATTCAATATTACGAAGGTAATTTATGTTTTGATGAAGAACAAACATCTAGTGAAAGAAATGAAGACATTGTTTCAGGTTATGAAGATTGCGATGATGAACCATATAGATCGTGTGGAGGAACATATGCAACACCAACTCCCACACCAACGATTACACCCACTTTAACTCCCACACCAACACTCACTATTACTCCAACATTGACTCCAACTCAGTCAATTACACCAACATTTACATTAACTCCGACACAGTCGATTACACCTACATTGACTCCAACTCAGTCAATTACACCAACCATAACGCCAACTATTAGTGCAACTGTTACTCCAACATTGACTCCAACTCAGTCAATTACACCAACATTCACCATTACCCCAACACTTACACCAGATTGTAATTTTGAAGTAACTGCTGAATACGTACAACCAACCCCAACCCCAACATTTACAATCACACCAACAGTTACATTGGATTGTGCATTTCAAGTAACCGCCGGATTTGTGGAACCTACACCAACACCGACTCAATCTATAACACCAACTATTACGCCAACACAGTCAATCACTCCAACGATTACTCCAACATTTACGATTACACCAACAATGACACCTGATTGTGTCTTTGAGGTGACTGCAGAATATGTACAACCAACTCCAACCCCAACATTTACAATTACACCAACTATAACTCCAACATTTACAATTACTCCAACAATGACGTTGGATTGTTTATTTGAAGTAAACGCAAGTTACGTTGCACCAACACCGACTCCAACACTGACTCCGACTCAGTCAATTACACCAACTTTAACTATTACACCAACACTGACTCCGACTCAGTCAATTACTCCCACATTTACTTTAACACCTACCATTACACCAACAATGACACCGGATTGTGTGTTTGAAGTTACGGCTGGATATGTTGAACCAACCCCAACTCCAACTATTACACTATCCCCAACAATAACACCAACAGTTACACCTACTATTACTCCAACACAAACATGTGATCCGTTTGTTACACAATATTTAAGAACGAGATTATTAGGATGTAGTAATTTTGATTTAACATTATTTAATAATTCGGATTTATCGGGTAATGCAAGTGCGGTTTGTGATTACGTTGTTTATGGTACTGCGTATGGTGATTTAGGTACGGTATATAACGGAACAACTACAATAGTGACGAATGACCATGTACATTCATTAAACATTTCTGCGGCATTACAAGATGGTGAATGTGTAACAGGATTTACAGTTAATTCTGTGGAACCACAATGTGATTGTGTAAGTGTGGTTATCATTCCATTAACACCGACACCGACTCCTACACCAACATTAACAGTTACCCCAACATTAACTCCGACTCAGTCAATTACACCGACATTTACATTAACACCAACACAATCAATTACACCAACATTCACTCCAACGATTACATTAGATTGTAACTTCACAGTTGAAGCTAGTTATGTCGCACCAACTCCAACACCCACCTTAACTCCGACTCAGTCGTTAACACCAACATTTACTGTTACTCCAACGTTAACTCCTACACAGTCGATTACTCCAACATTTACTTTAACACCGACTCAGTCGATTACTCCAACGTTTACTATTACCCCAACTCAAACTATTACACCAACTCAGTCGATAACACCAACAGTAACCTTAAGTCCAACTATTACACCAACAGTTACACCGGATTGTGAATTCACTGTCGTTGCTAATTATGTTGCACCTACCCCAACACCAACTATCACACCAACATTAACTATTACACCAACATTTACATTAACTCCAACTCAGTCAATTACTCCAACTATTACTCCAACATTTACAATCACACCAACAATTGATTGTTCATTTGAGGCGTCATTTAGTGAGTATTTACCTGTAACACCTACACCAACACCAGTAGAAGCACCAGGTGAACCCGCCCCATGTAGTAGCGGTATGGATGTTGTATTTTTAGTTGATTATACCGCAAGTATGGGACCAGCAATTAATGGTATTAAATCATCAATCGCATCTATTGCGAATACGGTACAAACAGAATCTAATAATAATTATAGATTAGGATTGGTAACATTTGATGAATATTCAAGTGAGACAATATCTAACTATTCTTCTAATACAAACTACACATCATTACCATCTTCACAAAGATATGTGAATGCTGGTGTTACGGGTGTTGGAAGTAGGTACCAATGGATAACCGCTTGGGAAAAGATGGACACAAATAACATTTCATCATTCACAACACAATTAAATAAACTTAACGGAAGTGTTTCTTTAGGGAATGGAATGGGATATCCCGAACCAAGTGATATAGGTTTAAATTTAATCTCAACAAATAACGTCACAGGATATGAATATTTTGCAGGTACATTTAGAAGTAATGTTTCTAAATTATTAATATTAATAACGGACAACTATCCAAGTGGTAATGATGATTTGTATACCCAAGCTGACAAAGATTTTGTGAATGGTTTAATACCAATACTATATAATCAAAATATACGAGTATTGTTAATGACCTCTTTACAAAATGTAAATAATAATACAAATGTTCTTTATGATTTGGCAACAGGAACAAATGGTTTAGTATCATATAATTCTGACCCTAATGTGGCGTTTAGTGGTTCAAGTATAATAACCGCAATACAAAACATTTGTCCTTAATATATAATAATAGATGGCAAGATATTTTAACATATTAATAACAGGGGGTACGTCACCAGGACCATATTCGGTTTACTATGATGCGGTTAGTCCATCTAATTATGCAACAAGAATAAGCACAAATGATAATGCGACAGGAATTACATATAGTGATTTAACAAATAATCCGGGTGTCGGTGTTTATGTACCGGATCAAACTGTGAATGTTATACTTTATAATGAAACATGTTTTACCAATATCACATATTACGCACCAACCCCAACTCCGACTTTAACACCAACACAATCGATTACACCTACGTTGACTCCAACGGTTAGTTCAACGTTAACACCAACTTTAACCCCAACTCAGTCGATAACACCGACTCAGACTATAACACCTACGTTTACATTAACACCAACTATTACACCAACATTAACACCAGATTGTAATTTCACAATCGAAGCAGGTTATGTTGCACCAACACCTACGCCGACATTAACTCCAACTCAGTCAATTACACCGACATTAACTGTTACACCAACTTTAACACCAACACAATCAATTACTCCAACTCAATCGGTTACACCGACATTTACATTAACACCAACTCAGTCAATTACACCAACATTGACCATCACACCTACACAAACTATTACACCAACTTTAACTTTAACACCTACTATTACTCCGACAGTTACACCAGATTGTAACTTCACAGTTGTTGCTAATTATGTTGCACCAACCCCAACCCCAACACTGACTCCGACACAGTCAATTACACCAACTTTAACTATTACACCAACACTGACTCCGACTCAGTCAATAACACCAACTTTAACTATTACACCAACACAATCAGTTACACCGACAATTACTGTCACACCAACTTTAACCCCAACTCAGTCGATAACACCGACTCAGACTATAACACCTACGTTTACATTAACACCAACTAGAACAGTTACACCTACATTGACTCCGACTCAGTCAATAACACCTACTATTACTCCGACAGTTACACCAGATTGTAACTTCACAGTTGTTGCTAATTATGTTGCACCAACCCCGACTCCAACAATTACACCAACATTAACTATTACTCCGACACAGTCAATCACACCGACATTGACTATTACACCGACATTGACTATTACACCAACTCAGACTATTACACCAACTAGAACTGTAACACCTACTATTACACCTACTCAATCGATTACACCAACTCAGACTATTACACCAACTAGAACAGTTACACCTACATTGACTCCGACTCAGTCAATAACACCTACATTTACGATTACACCAACCACAACTATAACACCTACATTTACAATTACACCAACTAGAACGATTACACCTACCATAACGCCTACCATAACACCAACAATTGCTGATATTAGTGCAACAATTACACAATCAAACGTATCATGTAATGGTGGGTCTGACGGTAGTATTAGTGTAAATGGTGCTTCAGGTGGTTCAGGTAGTCCGTATACAACATCTATTGACGGTGTGACGTATTTTGCGTTACCTAAAACATTCAGCAACTTAACATCTGCAACATATACGATTTATGTTAAAGATAATAATAACGCAATTAAAACATTCTCAATAGGTATTACACAACCGACATCACAATTTGCAACTACAACCGTTGTAACTAACGATAATGGTACTTGTAGCTCAACAATTACTGTTTCATCAAGCGGTGGAGTATGGCCTAAAACTTATAAAGTATATCTTGATTCGACAGCACCATATACAACATGTGGAGGAACATTGGTAACAACAATAACGGGTGTCACAGAATTTGATGCATCAAGAAATGTTTCAAGTCTATGTGCTGGTGGATATTGTTTAGAAGTAACAGACGCAAATGGATGTGTCACAAATAGTTCAATTGTTGAAGTAATTGTCGATAACGGAACTTCAAATATGTGTTACACATACACATACACATCAGTACCAAGTGATTTATATGTAAGATATAGAGACACGACGGATACCGTTGTAACTGAATTAATAACTAGTTTAAATTCAATTGATAACGGTAGTGGTACATTTACCGCGGCAATTTGTGTTAAACAGGGTGGAGCGTATTCGACACCTGTTTGTGTTCAAGGAGGAATTGAGGTAACGTGTCCTGATAGTTGGACTCCAACGTTTAATCCTTGTACAACAAATGGTGAATGTTTAATAGGTCAATAACAATTAGTAATAACATAATATTTATATAAAAAAGAAAAACAATGGCATATAACGTAATTTTCACATTAACATCGGCTGGTCTTGATAGTGGACCATTTAATATTTCAGGAACTACTTCAAGTAATACAACTATATTAATTGCTAGTAACGTTTCGAAATCAACTTTACAAGCGGGTTACGAGGTAACAATAAGTGATGATAATGTAACAGGTGGTACTGTTGCAAGTACAGGAGTTTGTACAAATACACAACCATGGGTTAAACCAACAGGAGCAACCCCAACCCCAACCCCAGGTGTATCTGCGGAATGTTGGAGTTTAACATATTCGTCGGTACCAAGTGATTTATATGTAAGATATAGAAATGAAGAAGATGTTGTCACAACTCGATTAATACAAAACATCCCATCAATGGATAATGGTAATGGAACATACACTGCATACATTTGTGTTTCATTATTTGGTTCGTATAGTTCACCTACTTGTGTTCAAGGTAGTCAAACAGGTACTGAAACTATTTGTGATCCATATATTTGGACAAATGAGGGAGTTGCGTGTACAAATGAAAATACGTGTTTATTAAACTAATAATAATTAACGAACAATAAAACAAAACCCCTTTATTAAAAGGGGTTTTTTGTTTAAATTTTTATTATCTGTATTTATATAGGTATGGGATTAGTAATCAAAATAAAAAACATAGTTTCTCCTAACAGTTTCAAACTTTTCTATCAAGAAGGTAGAACCCCTGGTTCGTCTTCCGAACAGTTAAGTTTAGATTGGGGTAATCAAATTGGTACAACGTACTCTGGTGGTACTACTGAAATATTATTTGATATAACTGACCCACAACCATATGGAAAACAATATTGGTTTAAGATTTTAGACACTGTTACAAATAGTTTTATTATAGAGAACATATACATACATGAAAAAGAATTCTATGATTTTATATGTCCAACACCAACACCAACAATTACACCAACAATTACACCAACATTTAATGCTATTTGTACATTTACAGGGGGTTCCGCAATTGTTGGTTTAACACCTACACCGACCCCAACAATGACACCTACACCTAATTGTCAATTTAGTGGAGGTTCGGCGGAACAAACAACGACAACCCCAACTCCAACTCCTACATTTAGTGTTACACCAACAAAAAGTGTAACACCGACATTAACCATAACACCAACAGTAAGTGATAGTTGTATTGTTATTGACTATGCATATAACATGAATTCTGGTTTATCGGATGGATGTGGAGGTTTTTCAAGAACCGATATGACTATTCGTGCTACTCTATATAATAGTCCAGGTGGTACACCAATAAATGCACCACAAAACATTACAATTCAACTCACTGGTTCAACAAGCGATTGTTTAGGAACTAATACGTACAGTAATCAATTAGTAATTAATTCAGGAAATTCATTTGGTGAATTAACATACACACAATATTCTTGTGAACCATGTCCATACGATAACCAAAATTCACAAGTTAGTACAATTATAGATGGAATATCAGAAATTACACCTGTTCAATATATACAATGTCCAACACCGACTCCGACACCGACCCTAACTATAACGCCTACCTTTGAACCAATTGTTGAAACTTGGTGCTATAGTGATGGTGAGGTACAATACGGACCATTTAACAGTATGATGGAATGTAGTAGTTATTCAAATAATCCGAATAGTTACGTTTGTTATCAGTGTCAAAATTAAAATAAAAGAATTAATATTTATAAGATATGCCATTTAACGCTACAGTAAATTTAGGAACAGTTGGTTCAGACATCACAGGACAAACGGTATCAATATCGGGTTGTACCGGTGCATCTTGTGGTAGTGGTTGTACAAGTTTAGCAACATCTCAATCAGTATCTAGCTTTCCGAAAATAATAACAGGAATACCTGATAATGTGGTTTCCTTATTTGTTAGAGTAGATGGGGGACCTTGTGTTGGTACTACTCAATGTATATCGGTGACACAAGGTGGTGCAACTCCAACACCAACGCCAACAATTAACGCGTCACCAACACCAACGCCAACAATTAACGCGTCACCAACTCCAACAATTAACGCATCACCAACACCAACGCCAACAATTAACGCGTCACCAACGCCAACTGTTACACCTAGGTTCCCTGGTTGTAGCTCTACGGTAACGGGTGAATATAATGGGTCAGATTTATATAACTACCCAGACCGTCAATTAGATTTTACGGGTACACCTAACGGATCAATAATTAGTTTTGTATGTACCGCAAATGATAGACCAAATAATATTTCAATTAGAACTGATTTAGGAGTTGTTGAAACTACAGGATGGTTCGGTAACTCATCTGGTTATGACCCATCAGATTATTGGTACCCAACTCAAAGTAGTCCAGTAACAATAACTATAACATATGATAATACCAAAACATATTATATAGATGTGTTAACAGCACCAATGTTACCGGCACCAAATGATATTAACGACAATTGGGAGGTATCGATACAATGTCTTGGGGTACCCACACCTACACCTACACAAACACCAACCGTAACACCAATAATTTACAATGAATTCTATATTGCTTCTCCGGTGGAAAAGAGTGTAACCGGAACAACGTATTGTGATAGTCCTGGATATGTTATGTCAGCAGTGGTACTCTCAACCTCAACAACAATTTCAGAAATGTTGGGTACTCTGATATACGACTCTAATGGTGAACCATTTATTGGTGCGGGATCATCATATGCTTATGCGATTAGCACCGTACAAGGGCAAAATACAAATGATATTGGAACGTGGAATTTTATTGAAATCGATTCAATGGCAATGGTTACAAATGTGGGGTCACAATCATGTACAGGTGGAGGAGGACCACTATAAAATAAAATTATATTTATAACATATGAGTTTTTTAAGTAGTAATAATTCGGAATTTTTATCAGCAAGGATAACCCAAAAGGGTAGAAATTCCATTGCTAAAGGTAATTTCAATATTGAGTACTTTCAAATCGGAGATTCTGAATTTGATTATAATCTTATTTACTCAGGTTTAATTGGGAAACAATTACATCAAAAAGTTTTATCTCCATTTGATAAAGAAACATCTATAAAATATCCATATAAAATAGACTCATCCACAAGTGGTACAACATATGGTACACCAATCCAACAATCCACAACATATACAATAAGAAATGTTATGGGTCCTGCTGGATATATCTCAGAATATAACGAATTCGAATCATGTTCTGACCCATTAGCTAAATCAACCACAATACAATGTGAAACACAGACCGTTAGTATCACATCATTAACGGGTGGAACATCAATACAAGTTGTTTCGGGTTCAAGTTTTAATAATTGTGAATATATCACTGTTGTATTTGATCAATTTTGTGATATCCCACCAATAGTAACAGGTAACTCAAATAGTTTAATTTATAGAATTGAAAGTATTTCAGAAAATACATTAAATTTAGATAGACCGACACCAAACTTCACAGGTTTAACTGGTAATATAAATGTTATATGTAATAAATGTGAACTTGAATATCCAAATGAAGTATTGGGAGAATGTTTACCATCACCGATAGATTCTATGGACCAACAAAACGCATGGACATTAAATGTGGTTTGGGGACAAAAACCAACAGGGGCAGATGTTAATGGAACAAATGAAGGTTTGTCAGGTTACACAAGTAATAGATTTGTTTCGACTAAAGAATTTTTGGGTTATACATCTACAGGACAAACATTTGAAAACCTAACAGGTGGTACGATTACTCCGTTTAGTTCAAAAAATATTGGAACAGGATTCTTAAACTCATTTAACGAATTGGTTGAAGTTTCACCGAAAGAACAAAGATGTGTCGCTATTATACATTATTCAGAATTGGGTGATTTAATTAATGACCCCGAAAGATTTTACAAATATGATGATTACATAAGTTATAAAACAGGTATAACAGGTCAAGACATTGCAATTGCGTTTGACAGGGACCCCGATGAACCACAACCAATTAGTGATACTGAATATTTTGAAATTTATATTCCATTTATTTATTATCACAGAAATACGGGAACAACGTATGGTGCGTTATTCTATATGGATACTACTGATTACTTTGTTAGGTCAACAAAGAATGATAGACATGATTTATTATTTAGATATTTGATTGATGAGCAAGGAAATAAAGTCGGTAAAGTTTTTCCTAAAAATAAAATAGTGGTTTTTGATGACCAAGAATTGGTTGCGATTTTAGATTATAGAAGTAATAGAAAATTCACATTAGGTGCACCAAGAATAAACGCAGCACCAAGTAATGAAACACCATCTAATTCATTAATATCTGGTACAACAGGACAGACATTCTATGTTACATACATGTTGTCTGAAACAAATGGTACATCATCACCACTCAATACGTTACCTTGTAATTATTATGTTAAAATAACAACTGATAGTGATGGAGATGGAGATGCGTGTACAACAATAAATTATCCGTCTAATATTAATGTTAAATTTAATAACAATACATTCAACTTTTTTACTGCTGACGGATTTTTAACAGAATTTAAACCTAAACGTTTTTACATTTTAGTTCAGGACACAACTGATAACACAGATAGGTTACCAAACCCATTAGAGTGGAAAATTATTGACTTTACAACACAAGCGGGAGGAACATCATTATCTGGTCTGACATCAACTACATTTACAATTACTAAATCTTTATTTGATAGTGCTTCGTTTTTTGATTTAGAAACGTATATGGGTTCAAATTATCTTCAAACAGATCCATCATCTGATTCTCAATTCGGTGATGAACAACCATTCCCTGGTAGTATTAGGTTAGTAAGAGCGAGTGATGTTGAACAAATGAATTTCTTGGTAAATTTACCATCAACACAATTCACCACTACACAAAACCCAACTTATGTTAGTGGAAAAAAATACATAACCGAAATCACTTTATTGGATTCGAATAAAGATGTTTTGGTTAAAAGTAAATCCGCTATTCCGGTTGAAAGAACAGGTACACAAGTTTTTTCTATTAGATTAGATTTTTAATATTTACTTATCAAAAAATATTACTTATATATTTTGATATGAGCATAGATATTAAATTTAAAAACAAACCGAAGATTTTAGGATTGGATATTTCAACCAAAACTATTGGGTTCGCATTATTTGACATTACAGGTTCAAAATTACTTGAACTAACTCATTTTTCTCCTAAGATTAAACCTCAACCGGAAGATAAAATTGAAGAGTTAATTAAAAAGGCGGATGCGTTTAAAAAACATTTAGAAGGTTATAAAGATATTGGTATTACAAGGGTCATTATAGAAGAACCATTATTACAATCAAACAACATTTATACGGTTGGTACACTTTTAAGGTACAATACCTTAATACTTAAAAACTGTTATGATATACTAGGTATCTTACCAACATTTATTTCAACATACAATGCAAGAAAGTTTGCGTTCCCCGATTTAGTGGGTAAAAACGATAAGAACAGAAATGTATTATTTGGTGGTTACCCTAAAGATATTGACAAAAAACATGTCATTTGGGAACACGTAAATTCAGTTTGTCCTGAGGTAAATTGGTTGTACGGAAAGACAGGTAATCTTAAAAAAGAGAACTATGATATGGCCGACGCCGCAACTGCCGTAATCGGTTACATCAATATGATTAAACAAGAAGAAAAATCCGGCAACTAAAATTTTTTTATTGAATTTTTTTACGGTATATTTATTTAAGTAGGACGGGACGTGTAGTAATACATGTTTAGTTGGTTCCCCCGGGGTGGTGTCCGGGGGATTTTTTTTTACGGTATTTTTTTCATATATTATCTCTAACTATGGTAGAACAAGAAGTCGATTATTCTGGTGTTATTGATATTTTAGAAGATGTCTTTGGTGATTACAAGTTTCACAACGATTACCGAGGTCAAATATCTTTTGACTGTCCTGTCTGTTCATATGACATAAAAGGATTAGAACACGGGGATGGTAAGGGTAATTTAGAAATCAACTATAAACATAATGTTTATAAATGTTGGGTTTGTGCAGAATCACATGAAACTCACGGTTCACTCTTTAAATTAATCAAAAAATACGGGACATCAAGACAACTTAAAAAATATCAGTTACTTCGTCCTGAAGATACTGACACACCAAAAAAAGTATATAAACAACTTAGATTACCAAAAGAATTTATACCATTCAAAGACGTGACACTCGGGTTTAAATTAACCCCACAATATAAACAAGCGTTTAATTATATTAAAAGTAGAAACATAACAGATCAACAAATCCAAAAGTATAATATTGGATTTTGTCACGAAGGTTTATACGAAAACAGAATTATTATTCCGTCATATGACTTGAATGATAATTTGAATTATTTTATTGCTCGTTCTTATTTAACAAGAACGAAAATGAAATATAAAAATCCTGAAGTTGATAAAGAAAACTTAATATGGAACGAACATCTAATAAATTGGGACGAACCGATTTATATTGTTGAAGGTGCGTTTGATTCCATATTCTTAGATAACTCAATACCAATGTTGGGTAAGTACATGACACAGAATCTTTTCAATAGACTTTATAATTCAGCGAAAAAGATTATTATAGTTTTAGACCCCGACGCTTGGACTGACGCCGAAAAACTATTTCATAAATTAAATTGTGGAAAATTAATGGGTAAAGTTTGGATAGTTAAATTGGAAGGTGATAAAGATATTGCAGACTTAAAAGGTGATTTAAGTCAATATAAAATAAAACAATTAGATTAATGAATTTAAAAGAAATTTCAAAAGAAATAAATGAACTTTTAGAACAAAGAAGAAGGGATTTAGACATATCGTTTGTTGAGGAAGAACACATTTATTATATGAGAGATACTGAGGGTGTTTTAAGAAAAACATTCCCGTCTGTATCTAAATTAATTAAAAAATTCCACAAACCATTTGACGCGGAAGGAACGGCACTCAGAATGTGTAACGGTGACCCCGAAGCTGCCGCCCAATTACAAGAACAATGGAGAGATTTAGGTAAGTATGCTACCAATATGGGAAGTAGAGTTCACTTTGAACTTGAAATTGAAGCTATAAATAGAAATGGAAATTATAAAGATGTAAGACAACCAATCTTTGAGTGTGATGAAGCACAATTAACCAAAAGTGAAAGTATGATTGTTGCGGGGAAACAATTTTTAACACTAATGGAAGAAAGAGGTGCGGTGTTATTAGATACTGAAATTATTCTTGGTGACAATGAGTTAGGATACACAGGACAACCTGATAAGTGTTGGTTAATGTTAAATAAAGAACAAACAGATTTTGGTTTAGTGATTACCGATTGGAAAACAAACCAACCAAAAAACTTCGAGGTCCAACATTATACCGGTAAAATGTATTCACCATTCAACGAATATCATGATACCGCATTAGGTCATTACTATTTACAACTTCCATTATATGCAAGATTGTTGTTAAAAATGTTGAAGGGTACAAAATATGAGAACCTAAAATTATTAGGATGTGTAATTGTATTATTAAAAGAAGATGGGACGTTCGTTGAATACAAAGTACCACAAAAAGTGAACAAATTAGTAATGGATTTAGATATAACGAAATATATTAATTATGGTAAAAAAACTTATACATATCGCTGATATTCATATCAGAACGATTCAATTACATGAGTTGTATAAAAAACAATTTGATAGACTAATTGAAGAAATACGAGAACATAGTGTACAATGGACATCTGAAGGTATTAGATGGGATGAAATTCGTATCGTAATCGCTGGCGACATTGCACACCAAAAAATTAACATTTCTAATGAACAATTACTTTTAACTAGTTGGTTTTTAAATCAATTATCTTCATATGGTAAAGTGGTTATCATACCGGGTAATCACGACTTTTTAGAAAATAATACACAGCGTGTCGATAGTATAACTCCTGTCGTCGAATTATTGGATAATAAAAATATTCAATATTATAAGGATAGTGGAGTTTATAAAGATGACAATGTAAATTGGGTCGTTTATTCACTTTATCAACATAACGAAAGACCACAATTTGAAAAATCAATTGATGGAGAAATTAATGTTGGATTATTTCACGGAGTGGTTCAAGGGATGTCAACTGACATGGGATTTCAATTTGAGGACGGTTATGATAGGTTAAATTTTGTTGATTTAGATGTACTTCTTTGTGGTGACATCCATAAAAGACAACAGTTTAAATTACCTAATGGTGGAAAGGCGATTATGGTTGGTTCCCTAATTCAACAAAATTTTGGTGAAACTGTGACAAATCACGGTTACGGTATTTATGATATAGTAAAGGATGAATACTCATTTTATGATTTACAAAATGACCAACCTTTCTTACATTTTACAATAAACGATATTAAAGATATCGAAAGCGAAAACGAAATTTTAATTAATAAATAATATGAATATTGGATTTATTGGATTAGGTAAACTCGGTTTACCTTGTGCATTGGCAATTAATGAAAAGGGACACCAAGTGTGGGGTTTTGATATAAACCCTGAAGTCAAAGACATTTTAGAAAATAAAGTAATTCCTTATAGAGAAAAAGGTGCAGATGAACTACTTCAAAATCATTCTATAAATTATGGTTCTGTTGAGGATGTTGTTAAAAATAGTGACATCATATTTGTTCCTATCCAAACACCACACGAATACATTTATGAAGGTTGTACAAGGATACCTGACAAGAGAGATGATTTTAATTATGAAGCATTAAAAAATGGAATTAAAACTCTATCTGATGCAATTAGTAATCAGGATAATTCCAAAATCGTAATTATTATCTCAACAGTTTTACCTGGTACAATTGAAAGAGAAATTTTCCCAATCATAGAAAATAATGAAAAATTCTTATTAGGGTATAATCCGTATTTTATTGCTATGGGTACAACCATAGACGATTTTTTAAATCCTGAATTTGTCTTATTTGGAACCAATCGTGAAGAAATTGTTGAAACGGTTAAAGAATTTTATGCGACGATACATGATAAACCAGTTTATAACACCAAGATTAAAAACGCGGAATTAATTAAAGTTTCCTATAATACATTTATTGGGATGAAGATAGTGTTCTCAAATACTTTAATGGAAATGTGTCATAAAGTAGGTGCGAATGTGGATGAGGTACTTGGTGGTTTAAAATTGGCGAATAATAGAATCATATCCACAAAATATTTGAGTGGTGGAATGGGAGATGGTGGGGGTTGCCACCCAAGAGATAACATTGCTATGAGTTGGTTAGCGGATAAGATTAATCTATCTCATAATTTTTTCGAGGATATAATGGAAGCCAGAGAAAATCAAACAGAATTCTTGGCAAATTTAATATTAGAACATGAAGGTCCTTACTATATTTTAGGAAAGACATTTAAAGAAGAAACTAATTTAATACTCGGGTCACCCGCAATTTTATTGGGTAACATATTAAAAGAGAAAAATACTGAATTTGTTCACTATGATCCTTTTGTTGATAGTGAAAAACCTAATTTCGAAAAAGGTACTTATTTCATTGCAACAAGACACTCAGAATTTAAAGATTTTGATTTTCCAAAAGGTTCAACAGTAATTGATGTTTGGAGATATCTTAATCTAAATGATGAGTATATAAAATATATTAGAGTAGGGAATTAATAATGAAGTTAACCATCATATATCCAACAAGAAAGAGGTACGATTTATTTGTCAAATCAACAGAAAGTTTGATAGAAAAATGTTCAGATGTAAACAATTTAGAAATATTGGTTACAATGGATAATGATGATACCGAAACGATATCCAAAACAGAAGAATATATTTTAGATAAACCATTTATAAAAATAATGGTAAGTGATCGATATTATTATAAAAATTTAAATCTTTATGTCAACGCAGCATCTAGTGTGGCAACCGGAGATTATCTTTTATTGTGGAACGATGACTGTATAATGGAAAGTTCTAATTATGATTTAACAATGGACAAATACAAAGATAAATTTGTTGTTGTTAATCCATTAGTTATCAATCATACTGAATATTGTAGACAAGCAAACAGAATGTTATTTCCAATCATACCAAAAGAGTGGGTTAATATAACAGGTAGATGGTCAAATAGCGGTGCGTGTGATAGTTGGATTGAATTAATTAGTAATGAACTACAAATTTCATTATACGAAGACGACATCAAGATTTTTCATGATAGATTTAATTTAACTGGAAATAATTTAGATGAAATATATACCGAGTCTGTAGACGATAAAAATTATATATTCCACAATTTCTTCACAACAGACCAACGCAACGAAAGAAATAGAGATGCCTACTTAATTAGAGAATATCTCACAAGTCTTAAATGAAAAAGAAAACCTTATTAGAGTTAGACGATGAGTTTATCTTGTATTGTCAAATAAATAATATCACCGATATTCAAAAAATTGCGAAAGAAACCTTTAAAAAAGGTTTTTCATCATTAAAATATCCTGAGACACCAGTAGGACCAAGTAAACAAAAGATAGTAGAAAAAGAAATTATCAAAGAGGTACCTATCGAAATTATAAAAGAGGTTATTGTTGAAAAAATTGTAGAGAAAGAAGTTATTAAAGAAGTTCCCGTTGAAAAAATTGTAGAAATTATTAAGGAAGTCCCAATTGAAATAAAAGGTGACACTCAAGTAATCACAAAAGAAATCATTAAAGAGATTAAGGTAGAGGTTCCTGTTGTTAAAGAAGTTACTGACACAAAGGAAATTGAAAAACTACAAAAAGAAAATCAAAAACTAAAGGAAGAGTTAGAAAAAATTAATCAATCTCTCGATAAGTTTAACAGAGCCAAATACATGAAAAACAGTGATTTAGGTAACCTATATTCTGAATAAGTTTTTTATTGTCAATTTTTTTTCTTATATTATAATAAAACTAAAATTATGGATATATTATTTTTATGGGTTTTTACCGCATATGGAATGACATCAATACTTGTGTGGGGTTCAATTTTTGAATCAACAAGAGAGTATATAAAAAAACACTCCAAATTCTTCGGAGACTTGGTTAGTTGTACATTATGTACATCAACATGGGTTGGGTTTTTTATGTCAATTGTATTAGGGGGGATGGTTAGTAATATTTTAAATGTGCATTGGTTATTAGGGATATTTTTTGATGGCATGTTTACCGCTGGTTCAGTTTGGGCAATCAATGCCATAATCGAATTTTTCGAAGAAAGTAGAATAAAATAATTTAATGCCATTTTTAAGAGGAACAAGTTTTAATGACGGACCGGTTAGAAACGCGGTCAAAGATTTTTTTGATAATCAATTTGGGGTATTGTTGAATGAAACACCTCATGAAATGAAAGTCATAGACTTAACAGGTGCAACAGAAACATTACTTGGTGTAGAAGTAGAAGGAGGTGGTTGGTCAGGTTGTTTTTGGGAGAATGAAAAATATTGTTTAATATCAAATACAGGATTTCCAACAATAAACATCCCTATTAGAAAACACAAATACTGGTTGCAAGTCTATACATTTTATGGTAAAACAAAAGAAAACCCATCATTTGATAAGAATATTTTTGTTAGGTCAAATAAAGACTTTACACAAATGATTGTAATTAGACCTGAAACAATTAGGAATCCCGATAAGGCAATCAAAACAAGATTCCAACCAAACAATAGTGACGAACTTGAAGATTGGATATCATTTAGAAGAGAAAATGTAGAAACATACAATTTAATCAACGGAGTTTGGGTACTCGACAAATCATATGAAATACAATAATCCATTTATTAAAGTAACTTGGGAAGACACTCCAGAAAATTTTACACCTGAAAAAATCAGGAGAGTTAAGTCATATTTTCAGGACAAATATAAAACCAAATCGATACAAGTCATCACCAAAAGTTTGGTTGATAAATCTAATATCAAATTGGAGTCGTTAGAGGCGTCTGATAATATTTTAGATCAACAATATCAGAAAAACTTGATGAAGGATTTCATCAAAGAAAACAACATTACCACTAAATGGGAATTGTTAGATAGATTAGATAATAGGGTTAATGGTGAAATTGACAAACTGAATGAGAATAAAGTTAGATATAACAAATGGTTTGTTAGAAAAATACAATTCTCTAATTTTCTATCATTCGGAGAAAACAACGAAATAGATTACACGGAATTAGACGGTATCACTGTAATCGAATCCACCCCAAAAAACTTCGGAGGTAAATCAACATCTTCTGTTGATTTATTAATGTTTTTATTTTTTAACTCAACAACTAAAACAAAAACCGCTGGTGAAATTTTTAACAAATTCTCAGAAAAGGATGAAGTTTTGGTTCGTGGTGAAATCACAATTGATGGTGATGATTATGTAATTGAAAGAAAACTTATACGTAAGAAAACAAAACAAGGTGAATATAATGTAAGTAGTAAATTAGAGTTCTACAAAAAGAAGTCAGATGGTACAATTGAGAATTTATCTGGTGAACAAAGAAGAGAAACAGAAACATTTATAGCATCTGCAATAGGTAGTGAAGAAGATTTCTTATCTACTATCATGACAACTGGTAATAACTTAGAACAATTAATAGAATCCAAACCAACGGCAAGAGGTCAAATTCTAACCAAGTTTATGGGTCTTGAAAGTTTAAGAAATAAAGAAGAGATTGCTAAAAACATTTACAATGATTGGAGTAAGAAATTAGTATCAAATACATATAACATCACTCAATTAGAAATTGATAATACAAATTACCAAGACAGTATTACCAATTCTGAAAATGAGATTGAAAGACTTAATTTAGAATTAAAGAGATTAGACAAACATTCTAAAGAGTTAGAGTTTAGAAAAGATGAAATTCTTAGTTCAAGAAATAATGATGTCGACCAAGAATTAATAAAAACTAACCCCACACTTCTTAAAAGAGAGATTGATGATTTAATCACTCAAAGAAATAGTAGTAAGAAAAATGCCGATGGTGTAGACGTAAAAGAACCATCCAATTATTACAATGAAGACGACCACAAGGAATTAAGAGGTCGAATGGCGGACTTACAGGGTATTGATGTTGCGTACAAATATGAAAAAGGAGAGAAGGAAAAATTAATAAAACAATTAACTGAGGGTTCCATTTGTCCAACATGTAAAAGAGCGTTAGATGAAGTTGACCACAGTGATGAAATTGAAAATCTTAAAAAAGAGGTTAATAATATTTTAAAAGAAATCGAATTGAATCAAAAACAATTCGACAAGTTAAAAGAAGAGTCAGATAAATTTGATAGTTTAAAATCTGAGTTTGAGAACTACGAAAGAAACAAACTACGCAAAGCTCGTTATGAATTAGAGGTTGATCAAAAACAACTTGAAATTGATTCTAAACAACTAAGATTAGATAGATATGACGATAACAAAAAGAAATTAGAAGAGAATCAAGAGATAGACAGGGAGATAATTGCTTTGAGGTCACAAATTGAGACCGCAAATGCTGATATCAGAATTGCAAATAATTCGATTGAGAAACATAAGAGTAACATCACCGTAATGAATGATAAGATAAGTACGAACAACGAACTTATAGGTAAAATCAAATCGGAAGAAGAATTATCAAACGTATTTAAAACATACTTAACCATTTATGGGAAGAACGGGATTTCCAAAGTCATAATGAGAAACATGATACCACTTCTAAATCAGGAGTTATATCGTCTATTAGTTGATAGTTGTCATTTCATTTTAGAATTGAACGTCAATGATAAAAATGAGGTTGAGTTCTTAATGATTGATACGGAAACAAGAGTTGTGAAACCACTAAACTCGGGTTCGGGTTACGAAAGAACAATCTCATCACTAGCACTTCGTAGTGTTTTAACTAAGATTTCATCCTTACCTAAACCGAACATTGTTGTTATGGATGAGGTATTTGGTAAAATTGCGGATGAGAACTTAGAAATGGTTGGAGAATTCTTCAAAAAAATCAAAAATTATTTTGAACATATATTGGTTATATCACATAATTCTTTAATACGAAATTGGTCAGATAACATTATAATGATTAAAAAGGATGAAAATATATCATCAATAGATTATATAACAACTAAGATATCTTAATTTGGATTTTAATTTTTTTTTGTGTATTTTTGATAAAAACAAAACAATATGACAGAACTAAAAAACATTAAAGACTTTAACCTATACGCAAAAGATAACGGTATCGGGTCTCTAAAATTACATCAGTATAATAAACTGATTGAAAGTAGTTTAACACCATATATTCTTGAGGAAAGACAAATGAACGTAACCGTTATGGACGTATTCTCGAGATTAATGATGGAAAGAATTATTTGGGTTGCGGGTGAAGTAAACGACCATATGTCTACCATTGTTCAAGCTCAGTTAATGTTTTTGGATAGTTTAGATAATAACGATATTACCATGCATATTGACAGTCCCGGTGGTTCTGTTAAATCGGGTTTATCAATGGTTAATGTGATGGAGTACATCAAATCCGACATTAGAACAATTTGTACCGGTATGGCCGCATCTATGGGTTCTGTACTATTAGGTGCAGGTACCAAAGGAAAAAGAGGGGCATTGGAAGACGCCGAAATTATGTTACACCAATCATCAGGTGGGGCGGTTGGAAATATCCAAGATGCGGAAATAACCATGAAATGGTGGAAAAAGAAAAACGAACGATTGTTCGAATTATTGGGTAGATACTGTGATAAAACAAAAGAACAAGTAATGTTAGACGCTTCTCGTGATTTTTGGTTAACCGCGGAAGAAGGGGTTAAATACGGTATAATTGATGAGGTTGTTAAAAAGAAATAGTATTCAACATAAAATGTATTGTATAAAATAGGGGGACTTTTGGTCCCCTTATTTATTTTAAAATATTTATAATAAAACATTCATATGAAAATTAATAAACAAGACATCTTATTAGTTATCGTAATTATTTTAGGGGCTTATTCAATCCTACAAATGAATGGAATTAAAACTGACGTAGATTCGTACAATACAAAAATTGATATGATTCAGAAAGAGATTGATTCTGTCCAAGTGGTGAATGAAAAATTAACCGAACAAATAGTGTTAATCGATAAAGAACTTACAAATATCGACGGAGATATTAGTAAAGTAACAAAAAACATAACAATAATTAAAAACCAAACAAATGAAAAAATTGATTCTGTTAACAATTATAACTTTAGTGACCTTGAAAAGTTTTTCTCAGACCGTTACAAAGACCAACATTGATACTATTGTTCCCTTAAAGGTACCTGTAGCAAAATTAGTTATTAAAGACCTCATCAAAGGAGATGGTGCTGCTGTTGAAATTAAAGAATTGAATAAGGTTATAGGACTTAAAGACGAACAATTAAACCTGTTCAAACAAAAAGACACACTTAAGGATCAGAAAATTTCTAATTTAGAAACAATAATTTTAAAGAAAGATGAACAGTTTTCATTAGAAAGACAAAAATCTGAAAGTCTTTTGAAGGAACTTAAAGGTCAAAGAAGAAAAACGTTCCTTTTTAAGGTAGGAACTTATGTTGGCGTAGTTGCAACATCTATGCTACTTTTAAAGTAATATGAAAAAGATTTTTGAATATAGAAATGTTATAATAGTAATACTATTAATAATTGTGGTGTTGGAATATTGCAACCCCAAAGGAATAATGCCCAATAGAATTGATTATGTTACAAGAATAGACTCAATTCCTTATCCTGTTCATGATACAATCCCGATGGAGGTTGAGGTGGAAGTGGAAGTTGAGGTACCCGTAGAGGTAAAAGTTCCTGTCGAAGTAAAAGTTGTTCAGGAAGTTGATACTGCAAACATCCTTAAAATTTTCTATGCAACAAACAAAACTTCTGAAACACTAACATTACCTAATGGTGTTGGAACTTTAGTTTTAAACGAGACTATATCACAAAATAAAATAGTGGAAAGAGACATATCTAATTCAAAAATCAAAAAACAGGTTTTATACGACACTCTTAGAATTCCCGAGGACCCTAAAAATAAATTTTATTACGGGTTCAATTTTAGTGCAAATAGAGAAGATTTTATTAATTCAATGGGATTTGGGGTTATGATGAAAACAAAAAGTGATAAAATATATAGAGTTGATTTAGGATTAAATAATAGAGTTATTGATGGTACTATCGGTAGATTCTCCCCTTATATTGGTGGTGGTGTTTATTGGAAAATTAAATCGAAAGACAATAAATTTTAATGACTGAAGTTAAAACATACACACTTTTTATTTACGGTACATTTGAGGACCACGATGAGGTTGAGTTCTTCTGTATGGAAGTTATGTCCAAATCACCCGCGGTTAAAACTTTAAGATATGTTATCGAAAATAATAATAATATAATTGTTATATTTGATTCTGATTTAGAACCACAAAAACTATCTACAGAGTTACTTACATTTATGATTAATGATACTATAAAGTATTATTTTTTATATCCATTAGATACACTTATAACTGCACACTTACCTGAAAAATTAAAAGATTTTATATTCAAACCCCAAGAATCAAAAATGAATATTAGGGTTGAATACATTAAACCAAGTAGTAAAGTATTTGATTTGGACGAGGTTTTGGAAAAAATAGAAAAAATGGGTTTAGAAAGTTTGACCGTAGAAGAAAAGAATTTTCTAGATAATTTTGAAAATTAAAAAATTTTCACTATTTTTATTCTATAGAAACAAAACTAAACCCAAACATTTATGAAGAAATCAATCATCGTAAGTACAGAGGAAATCCAACAGTATATCAAGGACATTAGAAAAATCCCTGTAATCTCACATGAACGACAAGAAGAAATTTTTAATGAACTTAAAAAATCCAATCTAACAAAATCCCAAAAGAACGACCTATACAATGAAATGGTTGTTGGTAACCTTCGATTCGTGATATCTGTTGCAAAAATGTATCAGAATCAGGGTATGGATATTATGGATTTAATTTCCGAAGGAAATATTGGTTTAATAAAGGCGGCGGAAAAATTCAATCCGAGTAGTGGGTTGAAATTTATTTCTTATGCGGTATGGTGGGTTAGACAATCAATAATGGCATCATTAAATGAAAACGCTAGAACGATTAGAATACCATCCAATTTAGTACAAGAGGCTCAAAAAAAGAAAAAGAAGGATGAAGTTTTAGAAGAGGATAATTATTTGATGAGTGAAGAAAATAATAACAACCCATCAAATAACTTACCATATTGTGTCGGACTTTTTAGTGAGATTAATGAAGATGGTGATACTTTAATTGATGTTATCCCAAATAAAAACGCAGATTCACCTGAACAATTTCTTAATTCAACTGAAGAAATTAAGAAAAAAGTTGAACTTATGTTGGGTATTTTAGATGATAGGGAACGAATCATAATCACAAAATATTTTGGTTTAACAGGTACAGAATCAAACTTAGAGGATTTAGGTGAAGAGTTTGGTTGTACTAAAGAAAGAATAAGACAACTTAAAGATAAGGCGATTAAAAAACTAAGAAATGAAAGTTTTGGTCTACTAAACTATTTATAAAAGTAAAAAGATATGGAAAATATTATTGAATTTTTAAAGAAACATAAAACTAAACTATTAATAGGATTGGTTGTTTTGTTATTTTTTAAATCTTGTGGTAAATCTCGTGACGTTAAAGATTTAGAAAAGAAACACGAAATTGAATTAGAAAATATTACCAAGAAAAATGAGATAGATAAATCCACATCATATAAACAAGGTCAAATCGACGCATTGAACACTGTTATAGATGATGTTTCGAAAATTAATAGACCTCCCGTATTGATGGATTTACATAACAAGTGGATTAATGATAGAGATAAAATAAGTAAAGGTCTTAAATGAAAAACTGGATTAATAAAAATTATAAAACATTAATAATTGCGGCGTTTTTAGTTCCAATTATAACCGTTGCAATTGTTTCAATTTCACACGTTACGACATGGTACGGTATATCAAACCCCGTAACGTGGTCTGTTTATTTATCTATTGGTATTGAAATTGCTGCGTTATCTGCGTTAGCGGCGATATCCGCAAATATGGGATCAAAAGTATATTTCCCATTTGCCATTGTTACTTTAGTTCAATTTATTGGTAACATATTCTTTGCATATACATACATTGATGTTGATTCACAACAATTTAAAGATTGGGTTGATTTAGTTTCACCATTAGTTGAATACATGGGAGTTGAACCAACTGATTATGTTGGACATAAAAGATTCTTGGCGTTTTTTGCTGGTGGTATGTTGCCAGTAATTTCATTGTCTTTCTTACACATGTTGGTTAAATTTACAGAAGAAGACAAGAAGAATCAAAACGAAATGGTAAAAGAAGAACCAAAACCTGAAAACACGATAGAGTCAAGTGATTTAGTTGGGGAGGTTTCAAGATTAAGATTAAGTGAAGAAGACTTAAAGAAATTAGAAGAAGTATTACTTAATCCACCTCCACCAAATGAGGAATTAATTAAAGCCGCGGAACGTTACGAAAAAAAAAGAAAACAAGAATCAGTCTTAAGTGATGAGGAAATTTTAAAAAGAGCGGAAGAAATCAAACTCAGACAAGTTTTAGGAAAGGCAGAAGAATTAAAAAATGAACGAGAAGAGATTTATGGGATTGACGAAGATGAGGAAGAACCAACTGCATTAGCAAATAGTGAATATAGAGAAAATGTAGATGTTGAGTTGGTTGAAGAAGAAGATGATGAAGAAGAAATTGTAAACGATACACCAATATCTGTAGAAACAAAGACAATTAATTTAAGACAAGTTGTATTTGAACCAATAAACAATCAAGTCGATAATGAAACCGATTTGAATGAAGTAATGGAAAATTTAAGAGATAGAGAACTGTTTCCTGAATCAAATGAAAGAGCGAGAGAAATTATAGAAAATTCAAATATTGAGGAAGTGTTAAAACCAATTTATGACTTCCCAACTATTGAAACTGAGGAACAAAATTTTTCCACTATAGAACCTACCGAAGAGGAAGAACAACAAAATTTTTCCACTATAGAACCAAATTCTGAAAATATTTTCCAAGAAGAAATTATAAATGAACCTATTGAGGTTATTAATCCCGAATTTGAAATATCGGTAGAAGTTGTACCCGATTCAATTAATGTAAATGAAATTACGGAAGAGATTCAACAAGAACCCATACCAACACCAATTAATTCTGATGAGTTAGTTGAAAAAAAAAATTCTTTATAGAGGAACCCCTATTAGAGGAGGAGGTAAACAACCCCTCAAACATGGAAGATTTTCCATCCTTAGATTTGGTGGAAGCAACCCCAACTTTAACTCCTGACGATTTATATTGGGAATTAGATGACACCATTCCTGATGAGGATGTTATACCTATGGAGGAGGATTTTATAACAACACCTACACCAACTGAACAACCCATAATTAAAAAAATAGTTTCAAGAAATGTTGGTAATTCACGACGTAGACGTTTTAGATAAGTCTAAATTGAATGTTGTTAAAAGAAAATCAAAGAAAACACAAATCCTACTTTACGACACACAAAGAAGAGTTGAGGACTTTATTCAGAAAATAAAATATCGTAGAAACGGAAATTACGATGATGTACCTCATTTTGTTATCACTAAATTAGGTACTGTTTTCCAATTATTTGACACCAATTATAGTTCAAAAACCTTTGGTAATCCATCGTTAGATAGGAAACAAATTAAGGTTGCAATTGAAAATCTCGGGTGGTTAAATAAAAACACTATAAACGGTTCGTATACTAATTGGATTGATAATCCCTATCGATCAGAACCACATATTAAAAATTGGAGAAACCATTATTTTTGGGATAAGTACAACGATATCCAAATGGAAAAAGTCTCTGAACTGTGTGACTTCCTATGTGAAAAACACGATATATTTAAACAACACGTACCGTCTCAGGGATATCTTGAAAATGTGGGTAAATTTAACGGTATTGTTTGTAAATCCAATTTTTCAAATATTTATACAGATATAAACCCATCATTTAATTTTAGAATATTATTCAATCATGCAAAATAGAAAAAACATAGGATACGACGAAACCAAAAAAATGTTAGATACCTTAAGAAGACTTACTGAATCAACAAAAAACGCCAAAATCCTAAAAGAAGACGTATCGGTAAACTCTGAAACCAATAATGAAATTGATGTAATCAATGATGTTGATGTGAAGATGTTATCCACCGACAATATGGATATGAAACTGACTGATGAACAAAAAAACGCAATTTCAGGATTAATTGACTCATTCAGACAACAAGTGTCAGAATTGGCTAATTTGGAACCTGGTCTAACAATTAACATGAATCAAATTAGATTAGACGGTTCAATCCCTAATGTAGATATCAACTTTGTTTTAATCACCGGAGATGAAGCGGGTTTTTATGTGAACGCTGATATGTTAAAAATAGAAACAGAAACAGTGACAACGATGGATAAATTATCCAAATTTCAACTTGTTTTTGAAGATACTCTAAACCCAATAATTAGACAAAGAAATAATAACTAAAATGGCATTAACTGACTCAGATAAAAGAGAGATAGAAAAAATAACCAAAAAGGAAATTAAAAGTTTTATGGATTCAACCCAAGCCCATAAAATTGTGGTTGACATGGTTAAAAAGGAGATGGGTACAAGAGACATAAACGATAAGGTAATCGACTTATCAACTAAGGTTGTTGTCGAATTATTTAAAACTCTATGGCAAAGAAAGTCATTTTGGGAAAATACATTAAAAAATGTTAGATAAAGATAAACATATTAGACCCGATATTGAGGGTGAAATGGATGAGATTCAAAGATTTTCACAAGAGTTAAGTCGTGATGAGGGTATTGAAATTTCGGTAGATGAAGTTATTGAATCTCTTGAAAATTCAGAAGAACAAACTTTAACTAACGACCTTTGGAATTCATTAGAAAATACAGAATCAAATGAAGTCGAAGAGGGTGATTGGAAAACTGTAATAGAAATTGCTAAGGAGTATAAAAAAACGAATCCTAAAGTACTTAAAAAAGAAATAGAGAGTGGGGAATATAAAAGACCTTTAATTGCAAAATTAGGGGATAGATTTATCCTAATTGCTGGAAATACAAGGTTATGTACTGCAGCGGCAATGGGTGTTAATCTTAATGTGTTTATTGCTGAAATTAATGTGGACACTGAAGTAAACGAAAAATGGTCCGAGAAATATAAAAAATCAATAGATTGTAATAATCCAAAAGGTTTTAGTCAAAGAGCACATTGTCAAGGAAAGAAAAAGAATGTTGATGAAACTGAAGAAATCAAAGGTGGATTAGCGGACAACAAGACCTTAGTTCAAATTGCAAAAAAACATGATGCTAAAGGATACTATCATATTCAAGATATGATAAAATCTCTTAAGAAACAAATTGAAATGGGTTTAAAAGTTGAAATGGAACATACCGATGATAAGGATAAAGCCATGGAAATTACCTTAGATCATTTATGGGAAGACCCATCATACTATACAAAATTAAAAAAAATAGAAACTAAGGAGTCTATGGGTGCTGATTCTGCTGGTGCATTTGTTGGACAGGCTTTTGGTGGTGTAATAAAGAAGAAAGACTTATATAAACCTAACAATTTTAAGAAATACAATGTAAACGAGGAAGAGGTAAAAGAGGCGACTGATGCGTCTTCTTCAGGTGCATATGACGCACCTTTTGGTGATGGAGGTAAAAATCCTTTGAAAATAAATGGTGAAAAGAGTATAAAAAACTCAAGAGCGGTAAAAGATAAGAATTTCCCTAAGTGGGGAGGACCTAAAGGTATTTTTATAAAAATTAAAGAAAAATGTAAAAAATACCCCTACTGTAACCAAGGGGATATAAACGCAATTGAACTTCTTGAAATTAAAAATGAAGTTATTGAAATCTCAGAAAAATACGGTATCCCATATAAAGAAATGGAAAAGATTGTATTAAATGAAATAAATAAGATATTTATTAGTATGAATTTATCAGATATCAACACATTAATTGAAAGTATTGCTTCAGAAGAAATAAAAAAGACAATTATTTCAGAGTCTAATGAAGGTAAGAAACAAGTTTATCATATAAAACTTAATGGTGAACCTGTTGAAACTTTTATGTCTAAAGAAGAGGCTGAAGAGGCATTACCAAAATATAAAGCAAAAGAAAAGGGTGAACTCATAATTGAACCTGAAATCTATGAATCATATGAAGATATGATTGAAAAATTGGACGAAATGGGTCAAGAATTAGAAGAAAAAGAAAATCAAAATATGGAAAATCAAGAACCAATGGAAGGAAACGCCTTCGCATATGCAGCACTAAAAGCAAAAGAGGCTGGTAAAGAAACCTTCGAATTTGATGGTGAAACACATGACGTTAAAGAATCTTGGAAACAATTAGAGGAAGAAGAGGGTATGTGTATGGAATGTGGAGATAAATCAATGGAAGAGGAATTAAAAGGAGACCAAGATAAAATTGACGCAAATAAAAACGGTAAAATAGACTCTGATGACTTCAAGAAGTTAAGAGATATGAAAGAAGGTGAAAATATGTGCAATGAGTGTGGTTCTATGTTGAATGAAGCGGGTATGTGTAATGAGTGTGGTTCTATGATGAATGAATCAAAATCTAAGAAAAAGATACTTCGTTTAACCGAATCAGAAATGGTTAACCTAATTAAAAAGATGGTAAGCGAATCTGTACCTGGTTTAGAAGTTACTAAGAAATCACAAACACAGTCTAAAAAAGATAACGAAGAGAATGCGAAAGAAGTCGAACAAAAAATTAAAAAAGCAACAACAGTAGAAGGTAGTGATAATCCTGAATTCCCACATCAAAACAATAGTGGAACTAAAGTTGCTAGACAGAACAACGAAGAAGAAAACGAATTTGTTGAAGATAATAGAGGTGGAAAATCAATCGATTTAGATTATGATTACGAACCATCTAAGAAATTTAAGGAAAGATTAAAATCAGCATTGGAAGGTGATTCTAAAATGGGTAATTCACAAGATGCTGCTAATGTAGTAAAGAGTGATTTAGGTAAAAAATTAGCTAAACAGGCCGAAAGAAAAGAAGAAAAAGAGGAAAAAGCACCAATGTATAACAAAGATGCTCAACCTGTTAAAGAAGTTAATGAATCTGAAGAAAAGACTTCTTCTTTATTAAAAGAAGAAATCGAAAAGATGAAAAAAATCGCATCTTATAATAAGAAAACTCAGTAATATCTTCTTTTTCTTTTCTTTTATCCTTATATTATTGAATTGAAGGATATGGAAAATAAGGAAGGATATTTAGAGTTTATATTTTCTGAAAGTTACAAAAATCAAATTGATGTTTGGTATCGAGCATATAACATATCTCGAGAAAAAACTGAATTGTTTCGTGATTTTTTAATTTCATTACATGAACTTATCGAAAAAACATACCTTGGTCCAGACGTATTTGAATACGAAGAGGACCAAAGGGGTCATTTTACATGGTGTTGGAATAAAACAGTAGACAATTTCTCAAAAGAAAGAATTTATTTTAAAGAAACAGGTCCTCACAAGGATTATTTTTGTAATTTCTATATTGAAGCTTTCTATTTGACAATATTAGAAGGTAATAATTCAAGGATTTTAGAATATCTCAATAAATTATTTGATTTCAAACACAAGAAATCAAGATCGGAACTTGACATGTTAACCGAGGTTTACAAAATGTTAGATCAAAACTTGAAAAAGTGATTTTTTTTCCATATATTGATATTAAAAACCGAAATAATATGGAAACCTTAAGAAAAATTAAGGAGCTGGTTGAAAAGATGTCTGTCGACACCCAAAAAGTTTTTGAAAAGGGGAATCGAAGTGCGTCAATAAGGGCAAGAAAATATGCTCAAGAAATCAAACTCCTAATAGCACAGTATAGAAAAGAAATTTTAGACGAAATTAAAAAACATGATTAACGAAATAAAGTTGTTCCTACTAATTCTTAGTTTGATTTTTACCTTACGATTCGTATTTCAATTTATAATTAAATTATTTCAGGAGAATCCTGAAGAAATGATTATAAATAAGAATGAAAAGGTATTACTTCACTTTGCTTCGGCATATATAATAACCTATTTTTTAATTTAAGACTGTGTTCGAAAATATAAAATCATTAAGACCCTATTTCTTTTCTTTAAGAGAAATAGAAAATAACGTAAGTTTAGATATTAAAATTCCATTGACATGGAGTTATGAACAAATCATAAAACCATATCGTATTTTGAATATTAAAGTTCAAGATAAGAATGATAAGTATACTTTACTCTCATTAATATCGAGTGCGACTCAAAATGGATATGATGTTGCGTTTGCGTGTGCAAATGAAATAGTTAACATTAATAAAGAAGAAGAAGAGAAACAAAGATTGTTTCAAGAAAAAGTAAAAGAATTACAAGAGTTGTTTAAAAAACAATCTCTTGATAAATTAAAAGATATAAATCTATTGAAACTAGATGGACAAGAGGATACAACAAGCATCGGATTGGTTGAAAAGGGAGATGGAGAAGGACAAGAAGGAGTTGGAGACACACAAGAATCAGACGATTGAAGAAATAAAAAAAATAGATAAGAAGAATCTATTCACTCAAACCCCAAAACCTAAAAAATCGATACTCAAAAAAATCTTAAAGATATTTGGTTATGACAAAAAAAGGTGATTTACTAAATCAGTTAGCCATAATATCCGATTTGATAGAGAAACTTAACGCGGATATCAAATCAAACACAATAGTCTTTGAGGTATCTAAAATTGAATTTGAGAAGATATTCTTATATCTTGAGAAAAAGAATAACACACAAAATGAAATACCGAAAGATAAATTTACAATAACAATTGGAAATGTAGATATAGTATTTAGTACGAGTAGTGTCTAAAAAGTTCTCTTCTTTTAAAACCTTTGGATTCTAATAAATTATATAATAGTTTTCTTTGGTGAGTTGTAATATCTTTTACAAAAATAAAATTACCCTTTTTCTTTTTTATTAATTTTTCTTTAACAAGATTGAACAATCTCTCTGCATCTTGAAGATTCTTATTACCATATAACCACACATCGTTTTCAACTTGTACAAATAATTTATTATTTAAAGTGAACACCTGTGCGATTTCTAATATTGGATAAATTTTATCCATCATCTCATGAAATCTAATTCTTTTTTTAATTTGAAAATCGTAAATTAATTCTTCCTTCCAATAAGGAATGATTTCTTTGATTCTAAATTTATCACCTTCCATTTTAGCCTCAACATTTCTACCTAAACTATCTTTAACCCACGGATTGGTGGACCACCTGGTGTTTGGGAACACCAACGCCAATTCAAAAATTTGTTCTTGATTTCTTTTACCACCTTGAACCTTTATGAAGTCTGGTTTTTTTTGTGTTTTGAACTCATGCCAATACTCGGTAATGGTGGTTCTTTTCATACATTTGTAAAGAATTTTAATTTTCTTTTTGTTACAAAAAAGAACGATGAAATATTTTCCATTTTTCATAATAAGTTAACTATAAGACTATATACACCATATATAGCAGCTGTAATTATTACGATAAATGTGAATATGGTCCATTTTTCCATTTTAAGTGACTCTCTCTCCGCGAGGTCCATCATTTCCTTTTTTTTACATTTTGAACAAGACATAAATAAAATATACTAAACTTATTTCTTTTTTTCAATTTTAAAGGTTATATTTTATATTAAACATTAATGATAAACAAATGATATCGTATATTGGCGGCAAGGCAAGAATTGGAAAATGGATAGTACCTTTTATACCGAAGGACATTGAAACATATGTCGAGGGATTTTCAGGTATGTTTTGGGTGTTTTTTAATATGAACTTAGAAGACTATCCGAACCTTAAAACGGTAGTCTATAATGACTTTAATCGTTTAAACACTAACCTATTTAAGTGGACAAAACAGTATGATGTTTTATGGGACGCACTGTCAAAATACCCTTGTCAACAACTTGGGGTTAAAGATACTCCACCCGAATACGCTCAAATGTTCAATGAATACCAGAAAGAAATTTTCAGTGATGATTTTGTTATTACCGAAGAAAATAGTTTAGAAGTTGCTTGTAAGTATGTCTATGTATTAGGTCAAGTATTTTCAGGATCTAAACCAGAAACTGCATCGTACATGGATTACAAAGGAGAATATAGATGTAAGGTGTTAGTGTTTATGGATAAATTGAAAAATTCAAAATATAGAGAACACTTTGATAAAATTACTTTTATTGAAAATCTTGATTTTGAACAAGTTGTTAAGAAATACGATTCCCCAACAACATATTTCTATATGGACCCACCATATTGGAAAACCGAGAACTACTATTCAAATCACGATTTCGACTCGAAAGACCACGAAAGACTTGCTAATACTATTAAATCAATAAAGGGTAAGTTTTCACTTTCGTATTACGAATTTCCACAACTACAAGATTGGTTTCCTCAATATTCAACCACAATAGGTAAACATAATCAGTTAGATATGTTTGGTGAAACTCAATATAAATGGGAAAGAAAAGATTTCAGTAAAGCCGCGTCAACTAAAAAAGAAAAAAACATGGGCACTGAATTATTAATTATGAACTACTAAGTTCACTATTTATTTAAAAATTTAAATTATGGAATCACATTGGTACGTGGTAAAAGTTTTACCAGGTAAAGAAAGAATTTTAAAAGACGACTATAACAAACAAATTTTACAAGGTAAAATAAATAATATCGACAGATTCGTCTGCCCAACGGAAAGAGAGTTAAAGGTTATAAAAAATAAAAAAGTAGTAAGGGAAAAAGTCCTTTATAGTGGGTATCTTTACTTTGAGAGTAAAACAAACCTTTCAAGTGAAGAATTGAAATTTATTTCAGGATTTAATGGTATAATGGGTTTCATGGGTGAAAGAATTCCTGTTAAGTTAAGAGATACAGATGTAAAAAGAGTAATTAAAGATGATGAATTAGATGAACATAATCAATCATTAAAACATCAGTATAAAGTTGGAGAATCAATTAAGATTGTTGATGGTCCATTTACTTCGTTTGAAGGTGTTATTTCAGGAATTAATGGTGAAAAGGTATCTTTAGAAGTAAGAATTTTTGGTAGAGTAACACCGGTTGAGTTAACTTTGAGACAAATTGAAAAACTATAATTTTTTATGTCACCTGAAGTTCTAATTTATATTGGAAATATTAAAAAATTCTTAGATACAAATCAGGAAGCTCACGATTATTTTCTTAAAGGTGTGAATGAAGAAGATTTCTATTCCAAGGTTGCGGTTTCCTCCCAAAAAAATTTTGAAAAAAATGGTGACCCCATGTTATTGAGAAATCAATTCGAAGAAATTAAAAATGAATTGATAGAATCCTCAAATAAAAATAAGGAAAACAATATTTTTATAGACTTGAAAGATTTCGGAACAATTTGTTTGAATTAGTTTATTATTAAGTAAAATATTGTTATAATTTTTTTATGAACAAAATACTATCAAAAGATTACCCACTTTATGAATTATCATACGGTACTGATTTTCCTTCAGAACAATATTTTTTAATATCATTCGAGGAATTACCATCGAGATTTGAATTAACTGCTAAAACTTATGATAAAAGTATTGAAGAATATTTTTTAACCAAAGGTTTTATTAAAGACGTTGATTTAAAAGTGTCAAACAGAAGATCAGAACTTTCTCACGGAGTACTCTTAAAGAGTGACACAAAGAAAATTTTAATAGAATTAAATTCAACTGACAATAATAAAGAGAAACCTCTTTTCAATATTAAAATTTTCTATAGTATTCGATATGGTGAAATTTCAGAACAGTTGAATTTTGAAGAAATTAAATCCTTTGAAAGAAAAAAAGAAAAATCTAATATCAGTTTAATTAGATCTGATATGGGTCATTTGGATACCGAAGATTATGACTTGGTTGTACCCGAGACAAATATTGAATTGAATTATGGTGGTGATTTTTTAAAAGTACATGATATAATCATCAATACCCTTAATAAACCAAATGGAAAAGGAATCATCCTTTTACACGGTGACCCAGGTACAGGTAAAACATCATATATAAAACATCTTACATCTTTGATTAAAGATAAGGACGTGTTATTTGTACCACCATCAATGGCGGAGATGTTATCCGAACCATCAATTATTCCATTCTTAATGGACCACAAAAATTCAATATTAATTATTGAGGATGCGGAGAGAGTTATTGCAGATAGAGAAGGTAACGGATCACCAGCTGGGGTGTCTAATATTCTTAATTTAACAGACGGTATATTGGGTGATTGCTTGAATATTCAAATTGTCGCCACTTTTAATATGAAAAGAGAAAAAATAGACCCGGCGTTGTTGAGAAAAGGTAGGTTAATTGCAGAACATAAGTTTGAAAATTTATCTGTTGGTGATACGAATAAATTATTAAAACATTTAAATAAAGATGTGATAAGTGATGTCGGACTAAGTTTAGCTGATATTTATAATATCGATGTCGAAGTACATAAAACAAAAACAAAAAGTAAAATAGGATTATATTAATATGGAAAACGTTAACTCAGAAGAATTAAAACAATTACAAGAGAATGGTGAGAAATTACTGGTGGATTTTTGGGCTCCTTGGTGTGGTCCCTGTAAACAACTAATACCAAGATTGGAGAATATAGAAAAAAAATACCCAAATGTTAAATTTGTAAAAATCAATGTAGATGAAAATGTAGATTTTGCTTTGGATCTAAATATTAGAACTGTCCCAACCGTTGTTATTTATAACGGTGAGAATCTGGTACATAGAAGTACAGGTGCGAATCAAGATATTGTATATACGAATATATTAGATACACTATGAGTTCACAAGTTATAGTCTTCACTTTAAACGGTTGTTCACACTGCACCTCCCTAAAAACAAAATTAGGTAGTGTTTCTATTCCTTTTACCGAAATAGAAATAACCTCAAACCAAAAAATTTGGGATAAGGTAGTCGAACAAACGGGTCATAATGTTTTACCAACTGTGTTTATAAAAAAAGAAGGTACAGATTTGGGTCCGATATTTATACCAGGTAAAGATTTCGAAAATGTGGACGATATAATACCAAAAATCAAAATTCATTTATAAAAATAAAAAAAAAGAGGGAAATAACCCTCTTTTTTTATGCGTATAAATATAATAAAAGTATTTATGTAAAAGACTTTACTTTATAAATGGCATTACAACAAATTAACTGGACGCAGATTGACACCACAAATGTACCTTCGGGGTCCATTATTGATATTGGAGCAATAAGTGGTCCACTTCATGCTGGTTATTTTGAGAACTTATATATTTCCGGATTACCTTTTAACGATTATGTTGGAGAAGTTGGCGGTATCGATGCATTAAATTTATATACTGCGTCATTAAATCAAGCGATAGAACTAACAGGTTCAAATCTCACAGTGAAGGGAAATCTTCTTGTTAAAGGAACAACAACAATAATTGATTCAAATGTTATTGATTTAGGAGATAATATTATTTCCCTTAATGGTGTTGAAGGGAGTTTTGGTGGTATATATGTGAACGACCAAACTTCACCCGATAACATATCAGGTTCTTTGTTGTGGGATTCTCTAAATAACTATTGGATTGCTGGTCCTAGCGGTAGTGAAAGTAAAGTTATTTTATCAACAGATACCGACGCAGGTATATGGAGAGAGACAGGTTCATTTTTTGCAACAACAAATGACTTACAACTTACAGGTTCCATGATTATCAAAGGGGACTTAAGGGTTGAAGGTACCACAACTTTAGTTCAAACAATTGACCCAAGTGTTGAATCACTAATCGTTTCGGGTGCAATGAGTATAGTTAGAAATGAATTGACCCCACAAATTGTTTCAGCTTCTCTGTCAATACAGAATTTAGGAACACTTGCGGATAGGTCTTTAGTACAGGTAATTGATTGTGGTGATGGATTTTTTTAATCAAAAAATAAAGTATTTATATAAATAAAAGAACAATAATTAAAAATGGCACAAATAATTAAACACAGAAGGGGTTCCATAGATGCTTTAGCTTCGGCAACCGCAAAAAAGGGTGAATTGATAATGGCAACAGGTTCTGTTGGTAATATGCAAGGTCCTTGGATTTTTGTTGGTGAAACTGAGGGTAGTGCAGGTGCATTTAGAGGACTTTCCAAAATTTACCAAGGATCGGTTGCACCCGATTTAACTGTTGGAACATGGGGTTCAACATTAAATGGTACACCTTTTTACGGAACCACAAATAAATCACTTCATATTTTAAGTAATTCTGGTAATGTTACCATGGATTTGACAGGTAATATTGAAGGTAATGTTATCAGTGGTGTTACAATAAATAATCTAACAGGTACAACAATAGACATTTCTTCTGATTTGACTGTTGGTGGTGATTTTTACATTACGGGTAACACAATTCAGACGGGTTCTATCTTCTTAACCGGTGATATTATTATGTCAGGTAACATTAATATTGGTGATAACTTAACAGGAGATACGATTAATTTTAATGGTGAGGTTAGTTCATCAATTATACCTGCAGAAAACAATTCATTTGATTTGGGTTCACCTACAAATGCGTGGAGAGATTTACATGTTAGTGGAACTGCATATATTGAACATATTAGTCTCGCTGGAATATCTGTACAAAATATAGATTTACCTGGTGATTTAACTGTAAGTGGAACAACAACATTAAGTGGTTCGGTACTTGTTGAAGATTTAACTGAAAAAAGATTGGTTGTTGTTGGTGCCGATGGTTTATTGACAGATTATAGTGGTTTAACTTTTGACAACGGAAATTTAAATGTTTCAGGAGCAATTGAAGTTACCAACATCCAAGGTACGGGTTCATTATATTTAAAACCTGATTTAAATGATTCGAGAGATTTTAGAATATATAACACCGCACCTTCAGATATTCATATCAAAGGTAATGCTTCATATAGTTTCTTCGGTGATGATACTAATTTCTTAAAAATAGATGATAACTCACAAACAGTAACAATTAATGGTGTAAATGGAGTATTTGTTAGTTCTTCATTAACAGTAGAAGGTATAACACAATTAAATGGTGATTTAACGGTATCGGGTAATTTTACAGTATTGGGAAGTGCAACCGAAGTACATATTTCATCTTCAGTGATTGAATTAGATGATAATATTATCAGATTAAACGCTTATTCACCATTTGAAAGATATGCTGGTTTTGAAGTAATTGATTCGGGTTCTTCAGGTGTATCTGCTTCCATGGTTTGGGATAGCCAAAATGATTATTGGTTATTTGTTTCATCAAGTGGACAATCAAGTAAGTTCATCGGAACAACCGCAGGAACATACGGTTCTGAAATTAGTTTGACTGACACATATTTCCCAATTGCAACAGGACCAAACACAATTGGAGATAGTTTATTGAGATATAGTGGTACTACTTTATCATTTAACACTAATAAATTTACGATTGATTCTGGTACAGGGGACACAACCATTAGTGGTGGTGTTACCTTAACATATTCAGGTGGAACCGATAACGGTAATAACACATCAGGAATTGTTTTTAGAAACTCAAACAATGTTCTTGGTTTTGTTACAACAACAGAGACTGAAGATGTACTTGACGGTATTTTAGGTTATAAAAACTCAGACGGAGCTTTAGTATTCTCAACTGTAATTGATGGTGGGACTTATTAAATAAAAAATAAATAAAATATAAAGGGAACTCAAAAGGTTCCCTTTTTTTATCTATTTATAAACATTATGGGAATAATATTTAATAGTGGATTTTTAGTAATACCAAATACGATTCAGGTAAATCCTACTATTACTCCCACTATTACTCCTACTAACACCCCTACTCCAACACCCACAATTACTTCAACACCAATATCTAATAGTTTATTGATGGAAAACGGAGAATATTTATTACAAGAAGATAACTCTAAAATTTTATTATAATGGCAGATCAAAAAATATCCCAATTAACTGAAGTAACAACTCCCAATCCAAATGATGTAATTCCCATCGTAAATGAAGGTTCAACTAAAAAAATAACAGTTTCTAATTTAGCGGTTGTGGGTTCTTCTGGTTCAAGTGGTTCTTCTGGTACAAGTGGTAGTTCGGGTACTAGTGGTTCATCTGGTACATCGGGTTCTAGTGGTTCTTCGGGGTCAAGTGGAAGTTCAGGTACTTCAGGTTCAAGTGGTTCATCTGGTACATCGGGTTCTAGTGGTTCTTCAGGTACGAGTGGTTCATCTGGTACTGGTGGATCAAGTGGTTCTTCAGGTACCAGTGGATTAGTAAATTATACAGGTTTAATTACAACCGGTTCGATATCTACAACTCAAAGTATAACAGGTTCATTAATAGTTAGAGGAACAAGTAGATTTGAAACCGTTGGTGGGGATGAAGGTGGTGAATTTGAGTTTGGTGTTCCTCAAACAAATACATCATTATCAACTCGTGTAGTTACTGATATTTTCCAAAATAGATTAAGAATTTTTGATGGTAACACTAATGGTGTTTTTATTGATTTAAGTAAAGCACCAACCGGAGTGAGTGGTGAATTAACACATAAAGCAAGTGGATTTGTTAATAGAGGGGTAGATGTTGTATTGGGAAATTTGAAGGCTAGAGTTGCTGCAACAGGAAATGCATCTTTACAATTATCAACTGTCTCCGGAACATATAGTATTCATGGTAGTGGGGTGTATTCGCAAGGCGGTGTTGCGGGTGCTACATTATCATCATCATTATCGATAACAACAACACCTACATATATTGTAGCTTCATATAATTTTGGTGTTGCGGGTGCGGTTGACACTTGGAACATTGTGGATGCGAATTTAGGAATCGCTTGGAGAATAACAATGATAATTGGTTTTGGTTACAACAACAACTTTATTTCAATAGAAAGATTACATTAAAATAATACATTTTAATTTTTATTGGTTTCCATTTATTTAATCCTATTTTTTATGTATTTATAGAAAGACTTATATAAGTCTTATTAACCGTGGTATATACCACATTCCATAGAGGGAACCATATATATGGCACAAATAGTAAAGCTACGTAGAAGCGCTGTACCCGGTAAAAAACCGTCTAATGCGAATCTACAATTAGGGGAATTATCAATCAATACTACAGACGGTAAAGTATTCTTTGCTGTTTCAGGTGCTTTAGGTCCTTCAATACAAGAATTAGTTGCAACTAACACGGTTAATACAGGTTCAATATTTTTAACAGATAATGTAACTGCATCATTTTTTACGGGTTCATTTGTTGGTGATGGTACTAAATTATATAATATTCCGGCAAGTGGGGTTACAGGTTTAGAATTATTTAAAATTGTTAGTGGTAGTGTCAGTGCGTCAATTTCACCCGATAGAGGTTTAGAAATTAACACGAATACAACAATTATTGGTTCATTACAAGTAAGTTCGGGTGTTGGTTATATTGATACAGGATTAATCGCCGAAAATAGTGATTTATTATTAACAAGTGGTAGTAATATCATTGTTCAGGATGGTGGTTATGTCAGTGCGAGTTTATTTAGCGGTAGTGGTGCAGGATTAATTAATGTGCCTTTTCATATTTCAGGTTCAGACGTAGATGGTAACACTTATGATAAACGGTTTACCAAATTACAATTCGACGACGGTACAGGTTTAAATGTTAGTGAATCTTTTGACGGTACTGCGTTTGTATCTATTGGTTCACACTTCAGAGACATATTTGTCGAAGGACAAGACTTAGTAAGAGCAACAGGTTCAGATGTTGTTGAATTTATTGGTGAAGGTGGTTTAGAAATCACCACATCAATGGTTGATACAAATTCAAATGGTTACATAAAAGAGGTAACATTTAATGTATCGGCATTATCTGCGTCATTAGTAAACTATGTTGATTCATCATATCCTGTTTCAGGTATGACGAGAACACTTGTTGTGGGTTCACAACAAGCAACATGGTCATTCAATCACAATTTAGATTACAAATATCCGGCAATTAATGTTTTTGATGATAATGATAAAGTCATCATTCCAACAGAAATTAAAGTAATTGACGCGAATAACTTAGATGTATATTTCGCAGTACCATCCGCGGGTACAGTAATTGCAACTATTGGTGGTAATGGTTCTTCAGGAACTAGTGGAACATCAGGAAGTAGTGGAACCGCGGGAACTAGTGGTACATCTGGTACATCAGGTTCTAGTGGTACATCAGGTTCTAGTGGAACGAGTGGTACTTCAGGAACAAGTGGAACATCGGGCTCTAGTGGTTCTTCAGGTAGTACAACAGTAGGTGCTTATGAATCAATGACAGTTACCACACCATCAAATGTGTGGTATTTTAATCATGATTTAGGTGCCAGATATCCCGTTTTTCAAGTATTCGATGAAGATGGACATCAAGTCATACCTCAAGAAATTTATGCGGTAGACTTATATAATGCCACTATTACATTCTCATATCCTGTTGCGGGTATTGTGGTAGCAACACTCGGTGAAGGTGGTGGAGGTTCATCTGGTACAAGTGGTTCATCAGGAACATCGGGCACATCAGGAAGTAGTGGAACCGCTGGAACAAGTGGTAGTGCGGGAACAAGTGGTACATCTGGTACAAGTGGTTCAAACGGTAGTTCGGGAACTTCAGGTTCATCTGGTACATCGGGAACCAGTGGTAGTTCAGGTTCAAGTGGTACGAGTGGAAGTAGCGGTACATCAGGTAGTAGTGGTACAAGTGGTACCTCAGGTACTAGTGGTAGTTCAGGAACAAGTGGAACCTCTGGTTCTAGTGGAACATCAGGTTCTAGTGGAACGAGCGGTACGTCAGGTTCTAGTGGAACATCTGGTACATCTGGTAGCAGTGGAACAAGTGGAACATCAGGTAGTAGTGGAACTGCCGGTACAAGTGGTACATCTGTTTCGATAAATGGTATAACAAATACTGTTGTAAAATTTGAATCAACAACAGGTGTAACTAATTCATCTATTGTTGATACAGGAACATTAGTTACAATTGATAATGATACAACAATATCGGGATCATTAATTGTTTCAGGTAGTATCGATGTTACAAATGCTCAAATAAAAAATTCAATATCAAATGTCTCGCCGGGTTCTAATACGGTTGTATCTACATTAACAGGTTCATATACATCAGCGTTTTTCAATTATACTATATACGATAATTCAAATGCGAGAGCGGGAATTGTGGTTGCGGTATGGAATGATAATGTGGTAAATTTTAACGAAACAACAACCGCGGATATTGGGAACACAAGCGATGCATCATTTGATGTTACGGTTTCAAATGAAGGACATGTTGAATTGAAAGTTGACGCAACTGCGAATTGGATATTTAAGTCAGTTACGACCTTTTTATAATAAAAAGTTTTTTACCAAAAGTAATAAACTAATGGAATAATGAAATATTTATAAAAGACTTAGTGTAATAAAAACAAAGAAGAAGAAATGGCAAATCAATTTATAGTAAAAAATGGTCTAATTGTTGACCAAGGTGGAGCAAATATAACTGGCTCCTCACAAATATCCGGATCGTTAAGTGTAACGGGTTCGTTAAATGTTTCGGGTAGTCAAAATATTAGTGGCGATTTAGTTGTTGGTGGTAATCTATCAGCGAATCAATTTATCGTCTCATCTTCTGTTAGTTATATTACTACGTCATTTTCTTCTGGTTCTACAAAATTTGGTGATACTTTAGACGACACACACCAATTTACTGGTTCGTTCTCTGTTACAGGTTCGTTATCAATAAATGGTACAGAATACACGGCCGCAACTTCAGGTACATCAGGTACGAGTGGTTCTTCAGGTACATCAGGTACGAGTGGTTCTTCAGGAACTGCTGGTACATCGGGTACTTCGGGTACTTCGGGAAGTTCTGGTTCATCAGGAACAAGTGGAAGTAGTGGAACTGCCGGTACAAGTGGAACATCAGGTTCTTCTGGTACGAGTGGTTCATCTGGTACTTCAGGAACTTCAGGTTCAAGCGGATCAAGTGGTTCTAGTGGTTCTTCAGGAAGTAGTGGTACAAGTGGTAGTTCAGGATCAAGTGGTACAAGTGGAACTTCAGGTTCGGCTGGTACTTCAGGTAGCTCAGGAACAGCGGGAACAAGTGGATCAAGTGGAACTTCAGGTACGAGTGGAACTTCAGGTTCTAGCGGAACCTCGGGTTCATCAGGAACGAGTGGTTCTAGTGGTTCAAGCGGATCAAGTGGAAGTTCAGGAACTTCAGGTAGTTCAGGAACAAGTGGCACATCGGGAACATCTGGTTCTTCCGGTACATCGGGATCAAGTGGTACTTCTGGAACATCAGGTTCTAGTGGTTCATCAGGAAGTTCAGGAACAAGTGGTAGTAATGGTTCATCGGGGACTAGTGGAACAAGTGGAACCTCAGGTTCTTCAGGTTCTAGTGGTTCATCAGGAACCGCGGGTACTTCAGGTAGTTCAGGAACAAGTGGAACATCAGGTACTTCAGGTTCATCTGGTTCTAGTGGAAGTAGTGGTACGAGTGGAACCTCAGGTTCTAGTGGTACATCAGGATCTTCAGGTAGTTCGGGTAGTTCAGGAACAAGTGGAACAGCTGGTACATCGGGTACAAGCGGTAGTTCGGGTACTTCAGAGGTTTATAAAACAACTTCGACAAGTACACATACATTAGGTCAAGGAGGTTCATTAACTGTTCCAAGTGGGTTAAGTTACTCAATTGGACAATCAATTATAATTGCATACGACGTAAATAACTACCAAGAGTCAGATGTGGTATCATATAGTGGTACAACATTAACATTCACAGCACCAGATGCAAATGGTACTGTTGGTAGTGGAACATATTCATCATGGACCATTAACTTAGATGGTGCAACAGGTGCAGATGGTTCATCTGGTACCTCAGGTTCATCAGGTACATCAGGAACAAGTGGTAGTTCAGGTTCAAGTGGTTCTTCGGGAACAGCGGGAACTTCTGGTACCTCAGGTTCAAGTGGTTCATCTGGTTCTAGTGGAACATCAGGTACTTCTGGTTCTTCAGGAACTAGCGGTACATCTGGTTCATCTGGTACAAGTGGTTCATCGGGTACCTCGGGTTCATCTGGTACAAGTGGTAGTTCAGGTTCTTCAGGAAGTTCAGGAACTTCTGGAACTTCTGGTTCAAGTGGTTCTTCAGGTTCAAGTGGAACATCGGGAACATCAGGTTCTAGTGGTTCATCAGGAACAGCGGGAACAAGTGGAACTTCAGGTACTAGTGGTAGTAGTGGTTCTAGTGGAACATCAGGTTCTTCAGGTTCAAGTGGTACCGCTGGTACATCAGGTACCTCAGGGTCTTCAGGAACATCAGGTTCATCTGGCTCAAGTGGAACTTCAGGAAGTAGTGGAACTTCTGGTACATCGGGTACATCAGGTACAAGTGGAAGTTCAGGTTCATCCGGTTCTTCAGGAACAAGCGGAAGTAGTGGTACTTCAGGTAGTTCGGGTAGTTCAGGATCAAGTGGAACATCGGGTACCTCTGGTTCTAGTGGTTCAAGTGGTTCTTCAGGAACATCTGGAACTTCAGGTACAAGTGGTAGTAGCGGATCGTCAGGTTCTAGTGGAACCGCAGGTACAAGTGGTACATCCGGTACTTCAGAAGTATACAAAACAACATCAACAACAACACACACATTAGGTAATTCAGGAACATTTACTGTACCAAGTGGATTAAGTTATACAGTTGGTCAATCAGTAATCATAGCATATGATGTTAACAATTATCAAGAGTGTCATGTTGTGTCATACAGTGGAACTACCTTAACAGTAGACACTCCTGATGCGAATGGTACTGTTGGTAGTGGAACATATTCAGAATGGGTAATCAACTTAGATGGTGCTACGGGTGCCGATGGTACATCAGGTACTTCAGGAAGTAGCGGTACATCAGGTAGTTCAGGTTCAAGTGGTTCTTCGGGAACTGCAGGAACATCTGGTTCAAGTGGTTCTTCAGGAACATCTGGAACTTCAGGAACATCTGGAACTTCAGGTTCAAGTGGTTCAAGTGGTTCAAGTGGAACCTCAGGAAGTTCAGGAACAAGTGGTAGTTCAGGTAGTTCAGGTACTTCAGGAACATCTGGAACATCAGGTTCTAGTGGTTCTTCAGGAAGTTCGGGTACAAGTGGTTCTAGCGGAACCGCTGGTACAAGTGGTACTTCAGGAACATCAGGTTCTTCAGGTTCAAGTGGTTCATCAGGAACTGCTGGTACGAGTGGTAGTTCAGGAAGTAGTGGAACAAGTGGAACATCAGGTTCTAGTGGTTCTTCAGGGTCTTCTGGAACTTCAGGAAGTAGTGGTACATCAGGTTCATCTGGTTCAAGTGGTAGTTCAGGAACAGCGGGTACTTCAGGAACATCAGGTTCTTCTGGTACAAGTGGTAGTTCGGGTTCTTCAGGAAGTTCAGGTACATCAGGTAGTTCTGGAACTTCAGGTTCAAGTGGTTCCTCTGGTTCAAGTGGAACATCAGGAACATCTGGAACATCAGGTAGTTCAGGTAGTTCAGGTTCATCTGGTACAAGTGGTACATCGGGTAGTAGTGGTAGTTCAGGAAGTTCAGGAACAAGTGGAACTTCAGGTTCAAGCGGTTCTAGTGGAACTTCAGGTTCAAGCGGAACTGCTGGTACATCGGGTACTTCAGGTACTTCAGAAGTTTATAAGACAACATCAAGTTCAACTCATACGTTAGGTCAGGGTGGTTCAGTTACAGTTCCATCGGGATTAAGTTATTCTGTCGGTCAATCTATCATCATAGCGTATGACGTGAATAACTACCAAGAGTCAGACGTAGTTAGTTATAGTGGAACAACTTTAACATTTAGTGCACCTGACGCCAATGGAACAGTTGGTAGTGGTACCTACACATCATGGAGTATCAACTTAGATGGTGCAACGGGTGCTGATGGTACATCAGGAACAAGTGGTACCTCAGGTACTTCTGGTAGTTCTGGAACATCAGGTTCTAGTGGTACATCTGGTAGTTCAGGAAGTTCAGGAACAAGTGGAACAGCTGGTACATCAGGAAGTAGTGGTACTTCAGGAAGTTCAGGTTCTAGTGGTTCAAGTGGTACCTCAGGTACTTCAGGAACATCTGGTTCTTCAGGGTCAAGTGGTAGTAGTGGAACAAGTGGAACATCAGGTTCTAGTGGTTCTTCAGGAAGTAGTGGTACATCCGGTACTTCAGGAACCTCAGGTTCAAGTGGTACATCGGGTTCTTCTGGTAGTACAACTGTAGGAGCGTATAACTCATTAACAGTTAGTTCACCATCATTAACATGGTCATTCCAACACGACTTAGGTGCAAAATATCCTGTTGTTCAAGTTTATGACACCGCAGGATTTGCAATCATACCTCAATCAATTAAAGCGATTGACTTATATAATATTGAAATAGGTTTCTCATCACCACAAGCAGGTTTAGTAGCAGTTACACTCGGTGAAGGTGGTGGTGGTTCAAGTGGTACCTCAGGTACTTCTGGTTCAAGTGGAAGTAGTGGTACTTCAGGAACCTCAGGTTCTTCTGGTACAAGTGGTTCAAGTGGTTCAAGTGGAACATCAGGTTCTTCTGGTTCGTCGGGAACCTCAGGTACAAGCGGTACATCTGGTTCATCAGGAACTAGTGGTACATCAGGTACCAGTGGAAGTAGTGGAACCTCAGGAAGTAGCGGAACATCAGGTTCAAGTGGTACTTCAGGAAGTTCAGGTTCTAGTGGTTCAAGTGGTACTTCAGGAACCTCAGGTTCTAACGGTTCATCTGGAACATCAGGAACAAGTGGAAGTTCAGGTTCTTCAGGAACATCAGGTTCTAGTGGTTCTTCAGGAAGTTCTGGTACCTCGGGTACGTCAGGTTCTTCAGGTACCTCAGGGTCTTCAGGAACATCTGGTTCAAGTGGAAGTAGTGGTACATCAGGTACTTCTGGTTCTTCAGGAACATCAGGTTCTTCAGGTTCAAGTGGAACAAGTGGAACTTCAGGAAGTAGCGGAACATCTGGTACTTCGGGAACGTCTGGTAGTTCAGGAAGTTCTGGTTCATCAGGTACTTCAGGAAGTAGTGGAACAGCGGGTACTTCGGGTACATCAGGATTGGTTACATTGACAGGTTCTACAAACAACGGTGTGATAACATACGACGGTAGTGGAACAAATGCAACAGTTGAGTCTAATTTAACATTTAGTGGTTCAACACTATCATTATCAGGAAACATGATAATGAATGGTAAAGTAGATGTTCGTACAAGTAATCAATCTGTAAGTAGTAGTACAACAATGTTCTCATTATCAGATTACAATGGAGTTGTTCTTGATTACTTAGTGAAAAATGGTTCTAATATGAGAGCGGGTAGTATCGTCGGTATATGGGACGGTTCAACATCTAAGTTAACTGAAACAACAACAACCGACTTAGGTAACACATCAGCAATATCGTTCACAATTTCTAATAGTGGTACGGTTACAGCAACTTCATCTTCAGGAACGTGGAGTGTAGTGATGTTCGCAAGAGCGTTATCTATATAAGACAAAAATAAATTAAAGGAAAGGGGGATTTATTCCCCCTTTTTTATTTTATAATCAATGAATTAATATTTATAGTAAACACATAAACACCATTAGTGGATAATGAAACTAATTTGATAAATGGCAAACGAATTTAAAGTCAAAAATGGCCTGATTGTATCAGGTTCAGCGGATATTACGGGAGATTTAACCATACAAGGTAATCTCATTGCAGAACAATATATCATATCATCTTCGGTAATATATCAAACCGCTTCTTTTGTTAGTGGTTCTAATAAATTCGGTAATTCAAGTGATGATAATCATGATTTTACAGGTTCATTAAGAGTTAGTGGTAGTTTAGTTTTAAATGGTGTAACATTTGTTGCCGCAACATCAGGTACTTCAGGTACATCAGGGACAAGTGGTAGTAATGGTTCATCAGGTACTTCAGGGACATCTGGTTCTTCAGGTTCAAGTGGAACATCAGGTTCATCAGGTTCATCAGGAACACGTGGTACTTCAGGTACCTCTGGTTCAAGTGGGTCAAGTGGAACTTCAGGTTCTAGCGGAACTTCAGGTACTTCAGGAACCGCAGGTAGTAGTGGAACAAGTGGAACATCAGGTTCTAACGGTTCTTCTGGAACTTCAGGTACTTCAGGAAGTAGTGGAAGTAGTGGAACAAGTGGTAGTAATGGTAGTAGCGGTACATCAGGTACAAGTGGTAGTAATGGTAGTAGTGGTACATCAGGAACATCAGGTTCATCAGGATCATCAGGTACTAGTGGTTCATCAGGCACTAGTGGGAGTTCAGGTAGTAGTGGAACACGAGGAACTTCTGGTACATCAGGTAGTTCAGGTAGTTCAGGAACTTCTGGTTCAAGTGGGTCATCAGGAAGCAGTGGAACAAGTGGTAGTAATGGTAGTAGTGGTACATCAGGGACAAGTGGTAGTTCAGGAACTTCTGGATCAAGTGGTAATTCAGGTAGTTCAGGAACGAGTGGAAGTAGTGGAACATCGGGTACATCAGGATCTAGCGGTACTTCTGGTTCTAGTGGTTCTAGTGGTAGTAGTGGAACAAGTGGTAGTAATGGTTCTTCAGGAACAAGTGGTATAAATGGTTCCAGTGGTACATCTGGTAGTTCAGGAAGTTCGGGAAGTAGTGGTTCAAGTGGTACATCAGGAAGTTCGGGAAGTAGTGGGTCAAGCGGTACATCAGGAAGCAGTGGAACTTCAGGAACATCTGGTTCGTCAGGAACATCAGGAACAAGCGGAAATAGTGGAACTAGTGGTTCATCGGGTTCTTCAGGAAGTTCAGGAAGTTCAGGTACGAGTGGGTCATCTGGTACAAGTGGAAGTAGTGGTTCTTCAGGTACATCTGGTTCAAGTGGAAGTAGTGGTACATCGGGTTCTTCTGGTTCTTCAGGAACAAGTGGAACAACAACAATTACAAATGCTGCTGATAATAGAGTAATGACAAGTGTTGGTGGTGTCACTTTGAATGCTGAATCTAATTTTACATTTGATGGATCTCAGTTATATTTAAGTGGAACGAACAATGGGTCCACACCATTATTAGATTTGAGAGCATCAGGCACAGGAACATTTCAACGAGGTGTAAGAATGTTAAATAGTGGAATGTTAGCGGGCGACCACATTATGTACGCACTTGGTCAAGCCGATAGTTCCCGAAACATGGGACAATTCTATTTCCAATATAATGGTGCTGGATCAACTAGTAATAGAATATCTATGGGTTTACACTCAGTAGACGATGTTCTTAATATTCTTGGAACAGGTTTCGTTGGTTTGGGTACTACTAACCCAGGATATAGATTAGAGGCAAATGGTGATGTAAAAGTAACCGCAGGAGCTTTAGGTGTCAATGTTAACCCATCTGTAACCGATGGTAGAATTGATGCCGGTAACGATGTTATCGCGTATTCATCAGATAGAAGATTAAAAACAAACATTGAATTCATAGAAAATCCATTAGATAAAGTTTTAAAACTTAGTGGATTTACATATAATTGGAACGAATTGGCAAAGGACGTTGCAAAGTTTAACACCGAAGAAAGGTTGGTAGGTGTATTTGCACAAGATGTTAAAGAAGTTCTACCTGAAGCAGTGAAATTAGCACCATTTGATAACGATGGTACCGATAAATCTAAAAGTGGTGAAGAATATTTAACCGTTCAGTATGAAAAAATAGTACCCTTATTAATTGAATCAATAAGAGAACTATCTAAAAAAATTGAAGATTTGGAAAACATAATAAAAAAACACAATCTTTAATATTCATTTATAAATTAATTTGAGGTATATTATCAAAATAAAACTGAAAACATAAGTATTTATATAAAAACTAGTTTAAAATAATGGGTCTAATTCCAGCAACCGGTTCGGAGATAAGTATAGGTAAAGTCGCGGCGGCTTTGGGACTAATTACGGGATCAAATACCGCTACAGCGGGTCTAAACATTGGTCTAAACTCAAGTTTAGGTGTTGGACGTAATAGGGCTACTACCGTTATTTCTAGTATAACATCAGGATCTCAAACCCAAGAATCATCTGATTTTGGTGGTTTAACTTCACCTCAAGACTACGTTTAATTTATTTTTTAATTTTTTTTTCTTATATTAACTCAATGAACTTGAGTTATAAACCGTTCCCATCGAAATACGAATTATTCTACATTAAATGGTCAGGAATTGAACATGATAAGGATAAATTAGTTGAACTTATTAAGAGAATTAAAAAACTTAAAATCCTATCTTTTTTTTCAAAAAACGCGAAAGAGGAATATGAAATATTAATTGAACTTTTTGAAAATTTAAATCAAGAAACTACTATAGGGATTTTAAATAATGACGAAGATACCTCAAGGTTATCAATTATAGAAAAATGGGCTCGAATTGGTGCAATTGAAATTGTTACAACCAATACTTTTTCTAAGGAAACATATTCAATAATAAGTCATCTACCAATCAAAGATTATCAACTGTTCTCTAAAAGAATACAAGAATTAATTTCCTTAGCCAAAAATTTAACAAATCAAGAAGACGTAATATCAAACAGTACCCCAGGATTATGAGAAAAAATATGTACAGCGGTTCACTTTGGAGTGGAAAAAATAAAAAACTTTCAATCCTTGTTCCAACAAGAGAGATGGTTCATACACATTTTGCTTTCAGTCTATCTCAGTTATATAAAACAACGAGTGAATTTATTGACACCTACTTATTTTTTGATTCGAGTAGTATATTATTAAATCAAAGAGAAAAACTTATTGAAGAAGCTAAGGCAATTAATTCCGATTATGTTTTGTGGTTAGATAGTGATATGGTCTTCCCCTCAACTTCGGCACTTAGATTGTTAGAACATGATAAAGATATTGTAGGTTGTAACTATCTTAAAAGAACCAAACCCTTAAAACCCGTTGCATATAAAAACATCGGTGATTGGGATAGTTATCTTCCATTAACAGTACAAGATGAGTTAGTAAAAGTAGAGGGTGTTGGTATGGGTTGTATTTTAATGAAAACGGAGATATTCAAACAGATACAGAAACCATATTTTGAATTTACATATAACGAAAAATCGGATGATTGGTTAGGTGAGGATTTTAATTTGTTAACAAAGTTTAGAGATATTGGATATGAGGTATATATTGATACATTATTAAGTTCCGAAATAAAACATATGGGACTATATGCATATGGAACAAACAAATAAAATAGGATTTGGTATTTTATGTTTTGGAAATGAAAAGTATTTTGACAGTACTATTCACAAAGTGAATAAATTATTGAATCTCGGATTTAAATGTTATGTACTAACAGATAACCCCGATTTTTTTCATAAGAAATACACCCCATTCGCTTTAAAGATTATTGATTATAAAAGACAATTTAAATCATATCATGATAAAATTATATTAGTTAAAGAAATACTATTAGAACAAGACATCGCAATCATAGTTGATGCTGATATGGACATAGACTTAAAATCTATGTTAGAATTAAAAAAATATAATTTTAAAGACGGAATAACATACATTGAAAATCTATCGAATCACAGGATAAAAAAATCAACGATAAAGGATATGGATTTGATGTTGAAAAACGATTGGAAAATGTATTATGCATATGTAAATTCAAAAATTGGTGAATTTTTAAATAGGGAAACCATTTGGGAATATTTTTTAGTCTTTAAAAAGTATGATTATAGTGACTTTTATAATTGGTATGAAAAATTACAAATTATAAAAGAATACTGTGATGTATTAGAAAATAAAAATATTGTGGGTGCCGGTGAAGGAATTACAATAAGTGTTTGTTCAATGATTAGTGAGGTACCCTTACAAAAAGATTTGGAATTATATGTGAAATTAAAAAATTCAATAATTTATGAATGAAAAAACAATTTTAAATCAAGAATTTATTGAAAATAACATAACCACGGATAATGGTGAACCTGTGCCCTATTTGTGGACACATGGAGGTACCAAATTTCATATGGGGGATGGATTATTGATATATTCATTAGTTCAACACATGAGGTCAAAAACCTGTGTTTGTATCGGTTCTGGTGGTGGTTATATCCCAAGAATTATGACCCAAGCTAGAATTGATTTACATAAACAAAAAATATTTGAGGGTAACCCTGATTATAATTGGGGTGATATTGGTGTAACTTATTTAGTAGATGCGTGTAACGGTATAGGAGGACCAACCAATCTCGAAGACGAAACATCATTTTTTAGGAGTACATATTATCCTAGATTCATAAAGGCAACATCAGTCGATGCATATCATGATTTTTTTGTTAGACAAGACATCAAAATAGATTTATTATTCATAGATGGTGATCATTCATATGAAGGGGTTAAAACTGACTTCGAATTATATTCTAAATTACTTTCTGATAATGGTATAATCATTATACACGATACTGACGGTGATTATGAAGAAACATTAATAATCTCTGAGGATAATAAAAAAAATCACCATCGATTTGATGGTCCATCAAAACTAATCAAGGAATTACAAGAAAATTCTGAGTGGAACTTGATTAATCTGTTTAATTTTCGTATATTAGATAGTAAACCATCGTCAAGTGGGATTACTATCCTCAATAGAAGAAAATGATAAAATCACTCACAGTAATAGGTCACGGCACAAATTTAATAAAACATCATATCCACCATTACTCATCCTATGTTGATGAGATAAATTACATTGTTTACAACACAGACCAAAAACCAAACTTAGATGTTGAGGTTCGTGAACATATTAAAGATTTTGACAATGTAAAAATCGTTAAAACTCATCACGATAGAATATTTGATTGGGAGAGGGTAACAATGTTATATAACTATATCACAAAAAGACAACCAAATGATTGGTGGGTGATTTCAGATATAGATGAATTTCACTTATATCCCGATAATAAATTAGATTCATTAATTAATGAGTGTGAACAAAATGGATGGGATGTTGTTAGGGGAGGTTTCATAGACAGAATAGGTCAATATGGTGAGTTTTCGGAATTAAGAGATGATGAAAACATATTCAAACAATTTCCAAACGCGGGTTTCTTTAGATATCCATTGAGTAACGCAAACCCAAATAAAATATGTGTTACCAAGGGGTACATTGAAATAACATCAGGACAACATTACGCTAATATTAATGACCACACAACATGGAGATGGCAGGGTTGGAATCACCCACTTATTAACCCAAATAGTCATGTGCAGGTTCATCATTTTAAATGGGACTCCACATGTGTGGATAGAATAAAATCTGTTGCGGATAATAAACAGGAATATTCATATTCAAATGAATATGAAATAATGTATAAATCATTAAGGAAAAACAAATTTAAGATTAACATAGACGACCCCTTGTTTATGTTCGAAAAAAATTGTATATTAGGTGATTATAGAGAATACACTAAGTGGAATAATTTAATAAATAAAATAAAATCAATATGACACAAGTTAAAAAAACAAATCAAACTGACGATGAATTGTTAATTTTAGAACAACGGAAAGTCAAGGCACTTGAAAAGATTGCAAATTCATTAGATGCACTTACCGTATGGTTTGAAGAAATTGACAAGGATGAGTGGAGTAATAGAATTCAATATTATTTGTCTGAATTCCACACCAAAATTGTAAAAGATGGTGAAGAAGGTTCTGATACACCAACAAAAAAGACGACTAAAAAATAATGAGTCATAAACTTGGGATAATTGTACCATATAGAGACCGTTATAAACAACTCGTTCAATTTAAAACAACCCTCAAAAATTATTTATCAAAATTTGATATTGACTATGAGTTGATTGTTGTTGAACAAGATAACGGAAACGCGTTCAATAGAGGTAAACTATTGAACGTTGGTTTTTTATATGCCAAAAAATTAAAATGTGACTATGTAATTTTTCATGATGTCGATATGTTACCGTATGATGTGGATTATTCATATTATGATATACCATTACATATGGCAACCAACTTTGTAACAACCGATAAGTTTCAAAGAATAGTTTTTGATGAATATTTTGGAGGTGTAACACTTTTTCCTTCCGATATGTTTGAACAAATAAACGGATATTCAAACAAATATTGGGGGTGGGGGTATGAGGATACCGAACTTTTACACAGATGTAAACTAGGTAGAATACCATTGGACAATAAACAAATAAACCAAAAAGGTGGTAATGTTGCCTCTTTAAAATTCAATGGAGTTGATGCATATGTGGAATCAAATAACATTTTTGATTTCAAATATAAAAACACAATTTTCATCAGCTTTAATCCGGAGGAGTTAACATTAAATCATGAAAAAGATGATGATATGTTTGCATCTTTTGGTATACCTGGTTATGATTTTTTGATTGGATTTAGTTCATACTCAAGATACGCGGTTCAAATATTTGATACCGATAATGACATCATTCATTTGGAATCTAATATCACAACAAACTATAAAACTAATATAACATTAACCATCGACACTTATGAAAAAGAAATAAGAATGTATCAAGATGGAGAATTGGTTGATAGTAAGAAAATAAAAAAATTAAGAGATTATTTCAATAAAGAGAAAAAATTTTATTTAGGATGTAGTAATCCAAATAGAAGAAATGATCAAAAATTTTTCAAAGGAACAATATCCAATTTTGCTGTTTTTTCAGATGTTCTAAATGATGATGAAATTAAAGAAATTTCGGATAATCAATATTTCGGATTAACACAAAACTTTGGAAATTATAAGTCAGATGGTAAACTTATTCTTTATTATGATGCAAAATTTATAAAAGGATATAAGTTAATTGACCTAAGTGGGAATGGTAACGATGGTCAAATCCACAATTGTGAAATGGTTGGTGAATCATTTGAAGAATATAAGGAAATTGAGATACCATATAGAAGAAAATCAACCTTTCAATTAATTCCACATGAAGAGAATGGGTATGTTTTGAATGGATGGAAAAGTAAATTAACGAGATATAATCAATTAAGATTTTATAATGAAACTTTAAAGGGTTCGACTGATTATAAAAAGGACGGATTAAATGATTGTGAGTTCGCAGAACATTCACATGTAAGAAATAAAAACGAAACACACGTTATAGTTGGAATATGAAAAAATTAGGAATCTGTATTCCCTATCGGAATAGGAAGGAACATATTGAAAAACTTATACCTGAATTAACAAATTACCTAAATAAACAAGGTATTCCACATAAATTTTATGTTGGACACCAGGTTGATGATAAATTGTTTAACAGAGGTGCAATGAAAAATATTGCAGCCCATTATGCGTTTCAAGATGGTTGTGATTACATTGCGTGGCACGATGTGGATATGGTACCACATGATGATTCTTGTGATTACACATACCCAAAGAAAAACCCTATTCATATTGCTACAATGTTGTCTAAATATGATTATGGATTAGGTTATGATCAATACTTTGGTGGTGTTGTCCTTTTTACAAAGGAACAAGTTGAGAAGACAAATGGTTATTCTAATGATTATTGGGATTGGGGTCAAGAAGATGATGACTTATTTTGGAGATGTTATTTTGAAGGATATACAACTGGAAAAATTTTCAAGAGTTACAAGGATAGAGTGGTTGCGAATTTCAACGGTACTTCTTCAATTTTTGCCTCAGAAACAAATAGAGAAATTAGTAAATCATTAAATGATGACCACACAATATCTATTCTTTTTAAGGCGGAACAACAACACGATAAAGTCCCAATATGGTTAGTGGGTGATAAGGATAGAAAATTTATTGAGTACCCATTAATAAGAAAGGATGGTTCTTGGACTTGGGGTTTATCATTTAACAATTCAAGAGCAGTGACTTCTGTTTGTTTCGATACTAACGGTGTTCACTATTATAATTGGGCCAAAAGATTTGAAAATCTATGGACTTGGGTAACAATGTCATATAATAAGGAGACAAAAAAACAATATCTTTTTATTAATGATGAATTAATAACAAATTTAAATGGTATTAAGTCAAACGCTCCATTTCCGGTTGAAGGAGATTTACGAAAACATGATTTGTTAAAAGTATTTTTATTTGGTTTCTGTAATCATCAAAATGTTTACTACAAAGGACAAATTTCAGAAATTAAAATATATGACAAATTTTTTGAAACTGTTGATGGGGTTTTTGATGATAACGAAAATGATAATTTGAAATTACATTACGAATTTACAAAAGGTCAAGTCGAATTAATTCAAGATTTAGGTTGTGATAGTCGTGACGTAACATACACACAAGAAGATATTAATGTAATTGAAAATATATTACCTTACAGAAGAGAAGGTGTATTCGATTGTTTATTTCACGTTGATGAGGGGTATGTAAATGGACAGTGGGCAAAGGGAGAAACAACCGCTAGAAATGAGAAAAGATTTGTTACTGAAATGCAACAACAAAAAATAAATTATAAAGAAGAAGGATACAACAAAATTTTAAACGTAACAGAAGTGATTGAGATTGACGAATCCACTTACCCAAACACAATGTTTATAAACACAAAGATGATATGAAAATAGAGTATGCAAAACCATGGTTCTTGAAACCAAAATCAACAGAATCCCAAACAAATATTATAACACAGGGTCCATACACCATATCACTTACTTTTAGAGTTTTGAGTGATTATAGACAAGATGATAAAATTGGATTTTTGGGCGTACCGGGTAAAAACTTTGGCATAAGTTATGATTATAAAGTAAATCAATTTGTTTTCGAATTTTGGACAAAGGAATTAGATAACGAAGGAGAAGAAAGAGATAAGTTTAATTATTTCTTATATGATACAATCGACCCAAATAAGTTTAAAAATTTCATCAATATAACTATTCAGTTTGATGGTTCAACATATTATCTATATAAAGATTTTAAGTTATTCGATACTATAGATAATTCAAATAAATTAGTTTCTGATTACACTCAAGAACCAATTTATGTCGGATGTCATAATATGGATAGTATGACACCAAAACACAAATGCATCACAGAAATGGATGTTAATCATTTTAGTGTTTTTGAATCTGCAATTAATGTAAAGACATTAGAAAAAATTGTAAAAAATGAAGTGGATATTAAATCCACAAAAGAATATGAAAGTCTTTACGCGTTTTTCAATTTAGAAAATACTAATGAAGAATTTTTAATTATTGAAGAATATGTTGGGAAGACATTTTTAAAAAGAAAAAATAAAATGTCAACCGTTGGGTTTGACATGGTTAAAGATAAACTTGATGACGTTGGTTGTGGTTTTTGTTTGGCTAAATGGACACAAGTTACAATGCACCTACACAATGGTACAACACATAGTTGTCACCACCCTGAACCACATAAAATTGGTTTAGAGGAGATAAGTAGAAACCCTTCAGCACTTCACAATAGTAAGATTAAAAAACAGGCTAGAAAAGAAATGTTAGAGGGCAGAAGACCTTCTGAATGTCAATATTGTTGGAATGTAGAAGATAGTTCCAATTCTTTTTCAGATAGAGTTTTCAAATCATCCGAACCATGGTCAGAACCATATTTTGATGAGATTAAAGAATCAAATTGGAGAGACGATTATAATCCGAAATATGCTGAAATAAGTTTTTCTAACACATGTAATTTCAAATGTGCATACTGTGGACCCGAATATTCGTCAAAGTGGATGGAAGAAATAAATCAATATGGTCCATATAACTTATCGTATGAATATAATGGAACAAGAAGAATGGAAGAACGAGGAACAAAACCTTACAAACATTCTGAAGAAAATCCATACGTTGAGGCATTTTGGGAATGGTTCCCTGAATTATATGGAAGTCTTGACACTTTTAGAATTACAGGTGGTGAACCTTTATTACACAAAGACACGTGGAAGGTTTTAGATTATATTATTGAAACAGAAACACCAAATAAAAATTTAAAATTATCAATTAATAGTAACTTAGGTGTTCCGGATGAACTAATAGATAATCTAATAGAAAAGTTAGATAGAATCATTCTTGATAATAGGGTACACGAATTAATTATTTTCACTTCTTGTGATGCATATGGAAAACAATCTGAGTTCACAAGATTTGGAATGAATTATGAAAAACTATTTCAAAATATAGATAAGATATTAACGAAACTTCCTAAAGTAACTGTGGTAATAATGTCTACATTTAATATTTTCAGTGTTTTTTCTTATGAATTGTTAATCAAAAAAGTTCATAAAATGAAATTAAGACATTTTAACAATATGAGATATTGGAACACGGCGTTAATTTTAGACACATCATACTTAAGACATCCACCTTTTATGAGTTTTAGATTGTTAAAAGACTACATAAGTGTTGATGTATTTGAAAGATGGATAAAGTATATGAAATTCAATTCAACATTTAGAAGTTTAAATTTCCAAAAAACACAAAGAATTGAGGATGTTGGATTTTCAACACAAGAAATTGAAAAAATAGCAAGAATTAGAGATATTTTTGTTGCAGATTACAATACTGACATAAACAATTTTGATAAAGACAAAAAAGATTTATTGAAATTTGTTAATGAGTATAAAGTCAGAAGGAAATTGGACGTGAATGAGTACTTTCCTGAATTAAAAGAATTCTTTGATAAAATAAATTAATATGAGAATAAAATATAAAGAACCGTATTGGGTTAAATTTACTTGGGAAGTTGATGAACATCATGATAATCAATATGTAACAAATTTTGATAAGAGTGAAAATCTAGAATTGAAGAATTTTCTTTTAAAATCAGAATATGCAATTACAACTACTTTCAAAATTAAAAAGATTTATAAGAAAGATGAGATATCTATGGTTTTTGGTAAACCTGGAAAAAATCTAGGTTTATCATATAATGAGTCAACTAAAACTATGGCCTTTGAGTTTTGGACTGACGAACAACAAGACGATAAATTTTATTTCTTACCTCTTTTAGATACAAAAGAAAATGAAATTGAAAATGGTGTCACAATTACCATTGTTAGAGATAATAATGAAATGATATTATACAAAAACTTTATTGAGAACAATAGAGTTGCGTTTAATGGAAACCTAATCGGGGATTACGTCCAAAATAGTTTATTTATTGGATGTTCTAGTCCTGAATGTGGTTCCGAAAAACATAGATATTATGGTGAGATTGATGTGACTTTATTTTCTATTATAATGAAGAACACAGATATCGAAACGATAGAAGATTACCTAAAACCAAACGAAGTTCATGTACTACCATTTAAAAAATGTTATGACGATATATTATGTTATTACGATTTTAAAACCGTTAATAACTTAGGTATTGTTTATGATGAATCAAGAAATTTAAATTTCTTAGAAAAGGTACCATCAAATTTTGTTTTATAAGAAAAAAAAATTAAATTATACAATATGTCAGAAGAATTAGCAAGTTGGAGGGATAAGAATTTAAATTCAGTAAGTTGTAGTTTTTGTGCTGCTAAGTGGTACAATGTAAGTCTACACTTAGGTCACGGATTTACTAACTCATGTCACCTACCATTACCACACCCGATAGATGTTGAAGCAATTAAAACCAATCCGGCTGCTTTACATAACACACAATTTAAAAAAGAAATCAGGAAGATGATGTTAGAGGGTGTAAAACCCGCTGAGTGTTCTTACTGTTGGAAAGTAGAGGATATTGGTAGAAACAATATCGCGGATAGAGTATATAAAAGTATTATATATGATGAACAAGATATTGCAAAATTAAAAGATATACCTTGGGATCAAGATATAACACCAAAAACAATTGAGGTCTCTTTTGATAGAACCTGTAACTTTGCTTGTTCATATTGCAACTCAGGATACTCCACCACATGGGGTAAGGATATTAAAGACAATGGTCCTTATCAGAAGTTTAAAACTACAAGTGCTGGAGCATACTACGCAGATGGTTCTTGGTCGGAAATTTATGGGAAATACAATGAGAACAACCCATACGTTAAAGCGTTCTTAGAATGGTGGCCTGAACTTTCAGAAAAACTAATGGAGATTCGTGTGACAGGTGGTGAACCATCACAAAGTAGAAACTTCTGGCAGTTTGTGGATTTGATGAAACATTACCCTTCACCAAATCTTAGAATGGCTGTCAATTCAAACTTAGGATTAAATGAAAAAACATTAGAAAGATTAATCAACATTACTAAAGAGCTACAAGTCAAAGAATTTGATTTATATACTAGTAATGAATCTTTCGGTGCACACGCCGAATATATTAGAGATGGATTGAAATATGATTTGTGGAGATCAAACTTAGTTAAATTCATTGAAAACGCAAACTTTAGACAAGTGGTTATTATGATGACAATTAATAGTCTTTGTCTATTTAGTATCACTGAGTTTTTAGATGACATGTTAGAACTCAAAAAGAAGTATGGTACGCACAGACCGATAGTCGATTTGAATATTTTAAGATGGCCGGCATTTATGTCTCCACTTGTTTTACCTGAGGACGTAAAATATGCGTTACACGGTAAATTATCACTTTGGTTTATGAAACATAAAAATAGTGAGTATTTCACTATTGGAGAAAAGGCTCAAATCCAAAGACTTATTGACTACATTGAAGTGGTAAACAGAGGTCATAATACAACAGAAATGGATAATACATTACAATATCATGATTTCAAAAGTTTTTACGTACAATATGACATTAGAAGAAATAAAAGTTTTACCGATACCTTCCCTGAATTAGCTGAATGGTTTAATGGTTTAGAAATTGATAAGACAATACCTGATGTTAAAATGACTGATGGTAGAATTACTCACTTTGAACCAGGTGAATATGTTTCCGATAAAGAAAACTATAATAAAAAATAATGTATTTTGGTAAAACTTTAAGGTGGTTAGAACCATTTGGAGGATGGGGAAACCACTCTTATTTTTTTGATTATGTTAAACCCGAATTTGGTATGGATACGGGTTTATGTAATAGAATTCTTCATTGGGAAATTGCGTATTATCTGAATGAAAAAAACGATTTTCAGTATAAAATTTTATTACAAGAAATGTATTGGCCGGAATTGGAAATTTTGGAACTCCCATATACCTCACCAGTTAAAATGGAAAAATTTTCATACGGATTACATTATCCTGTTGAATTTAATCATTTGAAATTCTTAACGGTTTATGACATTGAAAAAATGAAAATATCAATGACTGAACCACTATCAAAAAGTAATATCGAGAACATGTTTTTAACTCAGGATTTTAATTTACCTGAGCATGTTCATTCAAATTTTGGATATGATAGTTTGATGAGATTAACAAACTTGAAAATGAACCCAAATTTAGAAAATCATTTACCCATACATGATTTAAAAGATAGACCACTCAGAAAAATTAATATAAAATATTCATTTATACGTGTTTTACTTGAAAATTTTGCAAAAGAGGTTATTGGTATACACATAAGAAGACATAATGGTGTCTGTGTAACTGAAGATGATTTAAAAACTGTTCCTGAAAATATTAGAGACGACTATAAAAAGTTTATTGAAAAAACAAATTCATCACATAACGCATATCGTTATTATGGTGATGATTTATATTTTAATATAATTGATAATATCTTAAAAATAAATTCGAAACAAAAATTTTATATAAGTAGTGACTTACCACGTAAGTATTTGAATCATTTCTATGAAAAATATGGTGATAATATATTAGATAACACCGATATAATTAAAATAGTAACTGACTTTTTGGTTGACAATAATCACGATATATACAAAATGAATGCTTATGGGAATGTAATTGAAAATGTTGTTGATTTATTCACATTGAGTTATTGTGGATTATTAATTATGTCGAATAAGTCTACTTGGAGTGAATTTGCAAAATACCATAGAAATCAACCATCCGTTTTTGTAACAGAAGATTTAGAAAAAATAAAAAACCTGTACTCAAGAATCTTTATTTATGTATAAAGAATGGCCATTAGGTTTGTTACCTGAAGAATTACAAAGACCCGAATTATCTGAATTAAAAGAGATGGGTTACACATGGAATAATCCAAATGAAATTGTTAATATTTTTGAAACTAAAGTTGCAAACTTCTGTGGTTCAAAATACGCGGTTGCAGTTGATTGTTGTAGTAATGGTCTTTTTTTAATATTAAAATATCTAAACAAAAAGGAGAAAATAAAAATACCTTCACATACATATGTTTCGGTTCCAATGCAAATTTTACATGCTGGATATGAATATGAATTCGTAGAAAAAGAATGGTCAGGTGTCTACAAATTAGACCCACTTGATGTGTGGGATGCGGCTGGTAGATGGACTAAAGATATGTATGAAGGTGGATTTATGTCACTATCTTTTCAAATTAAAAAAAGACTACCAATAGGTAGAGGTGGAATGATTTTGTGTAATGATTTTGATGCTTATAAATGGTTCAAAAAATCGTGTTACGATGGTCGTGATTTGGAAAAAAATTATTTAGACGACGATATTGATATGATTGGTTGGCATATGTATATGACACCTGAAGATGCTGCCAGAGGTATTATATTGATGAGTAAAATTTCCGATATCAATCAGGATTCACATAACTATAAATCTTATAAGGATTTAAGAACAAATACTTTGTTTAAAAATGTCTGAATTCAAAATACAAAAAGATTGCCCAATAATAAAAAACACCACAAAGTCAAATAAGACATTTGATTTTATTTCATGCGATAGTCAGGAATTATATCTAAAAAACAGAGAAGAGTTGGGACCTGAATGGTACTATTATAATAAAGAAATTAAATACAAATATAATTCTTGGGGTTACAGAACTAAAGAATTTGATGACTTAAAAGATGAATATTTTGTTTCTTTTGGTTGTTCGTTTACTGAAGGTGTTGGTTTAGCGGAAGAAGATATGTGGGTTAACAAATTATCAAAAGAATTGAATATTGATTCGTTTAATTTGTCACAAGGAGGAACAGGGGTAGATTTCTCAACCACTAATACAGTTTTACTAATTGATTATTTAAGAAATAAAAATAAAAAACTACCTAAGTTTGTTGTTTATCAGTTGAGCTTCAATCACAGGACGTTTTATTCCTTCAAAGATATTGAACATGGGGAACCCACACTTTCTTTAGAATTATTTTCAGCCACATACCCTGTTGAAGTCTATCCTAAATCTTGTGAATATTTTGGGTCGTGGTATTTTCATAGTTTTATTGAGAATGAGGGAGAAATGATAAAACAATCTAATTTAAGTCTGATTATTTGTAAAAATATGTGGGAAATGTTGGGTGTTCCTGTTCACTTTTGGACATATGGTGATGATTTTCAAAACAACCATAAAGACATTTTCACACACAATATTGATTTTAAAATAATACACGAAATGACGGAGGTTAAGGCTAGAGATTGTGCACATAATGGACATTTGGCACAAGATATAATAATTAATGAATTAAAGAACGATATATTATCCTTTTAACGATTTATTATTGAAGGGAAATTTGTTAAATTTTAAAGAATGGTATCAGTAAATAACGAGTGGGGTAAACTTAGAGAAGTAATTGTTGGAACAGTTGACAATGCAAATATGCCAACACATGGTAAAGATTTACATTGTATAAATTACGCTACGGATAATCAAATTCCGAAAGATGAAATAGGATTTTGGGACTCACAAGTATATGATGAAACTTATGAGGATTTAGAAAACCTAACAACACTTCTAAAAGATGTGGGAGTAAAGGTTTATCGACCAACACCGATTGATACACAAAAAATAATCTCAAATGGATATTGGGAAACAACTCAGTATTATACCTTTTGTCCTCGAGATACAGTAACGGTAATTGGTAATAATATACTTGAGTCCCCAATGTCTCTTAGGTCAAGACAATTTGAAACAGATTGTTTTAGAGATATTTTTATAGAAAAAATGGAACAAGGTGCAAATTGGGTTGCGGCACCAAAACCGAGATTACTTGATTCTATGTATCAAAGAGAAGATTTATCTAAAATAACGTTGAATAACAATGAACCCGTTTTCGATGCTGCAAATATTTTAAGATGTAATAATGATATACTTTACCTAGTTTCAAACACCGGTAACTTAAAAGGTGCGAAGTGGTTACAGAACTTCTTAGGTAATGAATATAGAGTACACACAATAGAAAATGTTTATTCATACATTCACATAGACTCAACAATTGCATTACTCAGAGAAGGATTGTGTTTATTAAATCCCGAAAGAGTTAATGAGAACAACATACCCGAATTTTTAAAGTCGTGGGATAAAATATGGTGTCCACCTATGGTAGACATTGGTTATCATAAAACAATTAGAGCGTCTGTTTGGATTGGAGTAAATCTATTATCAATAGATGAAAACACCGTCATTGTAGATAATAGACAAACAGAATTAATAAAAGAATTAAAAAAATATAAAATAGATACTTTGGATTGTAAAATTAGACATTCAAGAACATTGGGTGGTTCCTTTCACTGTGTCACAACTGAAATGTTAAGAGACTAATATGAAAATTATAATTTTTGGTGGAGCAGGTTACATAGGTACTAAACTATGTAAAAAATTAAAAAATAACGGAAATACTTTAATTGTATATGATTCATTCAAATACAATAGTGCCCATAAAATGAAGTTTGTTGACAAAGTCATATGTGACGATATTTCAAACGTTAATAATCATCAAGAAATTTTTAACGATGTTAATAAAATCATCTATTTGGCTTCACCAAGATTACATGAGATTACAGATGAAAACCAAATTGAAATAGAATTAAAAAATTTAAAAAACGTTTTAGATTTGGTTAAAGATGGTACACACTTTTATTTTACTAGTAGCTGTAGTGTGTATGGTGTGAGTGAAAACATAATGAACGAGTCATCACCTGTTATGGTTACAAGTTTCTATTCGAAATTAAAAATAGAATCGGAAAAACTTATAAGTCAGTATGAGAATTTAAAATATATTATTTTAAGATTATCAACATTATATGGTGAAGGAGACATAACAAGAAATGATACATTCATCAATAGTTTAGTTAATGATTATAGAAACAATCAAAAAATAGAAATATTCGACCCTAATGCCGTTAGACCTCATTTACACTTACACGATTGTATTGAATTATTTCAACACGCAATGTCCTTTGATTTTCACGATAAAATAATCAATATTGGATTTAATGAATTGAACGTCACAAAAAAAGAACTAATCGAGACCATAGAAAAAAGTATAAGTAAAAGTTTAGATGTAACGTATCACGAAACAAGAGATAGTAGATCATATTCAGTTGATTTTAGTTTATTAAAAAGATTGATGCCTGAAAATTACATTTTTACAAAGTATTCACAAGGTATATTCAATACTTATTTTAACAAAAAACTACGATTCAGTTTGGAAGATTGGGATAGTATCATAAACTATCATCGACCGAATGGTTCATCAAGAACATGGTATTTGGAGGAAACAGGACAAATAAGTATCCCAAAAATGTGGGGAAATTGGAACGTATTCGATACCGAAAATAATAATAAATTATTTAGTCAGAATGTTTTTAAAGAATTAGTCCTACCTCATTTTTATAATGATAGTGTTGAACCATTGACTAAGGATAAATTAGTTAATAGTAAACACATCTATTTCATCAACATTTTTGACCCCTCATTTTTTGTGAAGAATATGGAAATTGGTTTTAAATGTATTTCTCAAGAATATATCGAAGACATTAAAAACGATAAATGTGCAATCGTAATGATGAACGTTATGGAGGGTTATAGTGGATACGATAATAATTTTGATTTAGAAATTATAGATAAATGGATAAAAGATTCGGATTTACCACATAGTAACGTTTACTATTTATCGGGTAATTTAATGATAGATGAAGTCCGTAAGAACAAAAATTTAAATTTTAAATGTTACGGGGTTTCTACATTTGATTTTTGGTTAAATTACCTTGATGTTAAATCATATAAAACAATTGAATTTAAACCAAAGAATGAAAAGTTTCATTTTTTATCATACAATAGAAACCCGAGGAGACACAGACTTTTATTTCTTTCCAAGTTACTCCAAAAGAATTTATTAAACTATGGTAAGGTCAGCTGTAATAGATTTGATGTGAATAATTTTTCACATGAACATTGGTTCGATTTAGTTAAGAACTTAAATGAAATTGTACCAATTATAATTGATAAACCATTAGAAATAAATTGGGCAAATGACATGACTTTAAATGATTACGAGGAAACATTTGTGTCAGTTGTCACAGAAACATTGATAGATAAAAACACATTATTTATTTCTGAAAAAATATGGAAACCAATTGCACTCGGTCATCCATTTATTATTCTTGGTAATAAAGGTTCATTAAAATATTTGAAAGAAAACGGATTTAAGACCTTCGATAAATGGTTTGATGAATCATATGATGATTCTGATAATTTAGAAGAAAAAATGGAGATAATTATAAACACAATTGACCAAATTAAAAACAAAACCGTTGACGAACTAATTCAAATTAGAGAGGAAATGAAAGAAATTTGTGAACATAATAGAAACACATTTATTAAAATGGTTGAGGATAAGTACACATTTGATGGTGAGTTCGGTAATGGATTAAAAGAAATACAATTAATCATATATGAGATATTCAATTCATTATCTTATCAAGATAAACAATCATTGATTTAATGATTAATATAAAAAAAAACATTATTTAAACAATGAAAAAAATTAATTTAGTATACGATAGATGGGATGATGAAAAAGATTACCCACACCCAAATTTTTATGAGACTTTGGGTGCACAAAGTTTTAGAGATGAATCGGGATTTTTTGACTTCTATGAAAGATATTTTCATGTAAGGCATGGTTTTGATAGAAATTGTATACCAATAAAAAGAAATAGAATTAAAGATGTGTATGAAAATCCACAAGAAAAATTTTTCTATTTTATAAAGTTGAGTTTAAATCTCACCGACGTTTTTTTAAATCGTAAATCTAAGTTTTCTGATGAAGTTATAAAATGTTTAAAAGAGTGTGCAAATTTTAGTGTTGTGTTTCTTACGGAGCACGAAGGTGATAATGAAGAGGGTTTTAAGTTATTATTAAAAATTATAAGTGACTTATCACTAAATCAAAATCAATTTTATATATTAAATAACAACAGTAATTTAAACACCTATAATCAAAAATTTAATTCAAAAATAAACACATTTAGATTGAATTTAATACCAATCACATGTAATAGTGTGTTTTCTCAAATGCCTGTGGAATTCAATCAAAATAAGATTGGTAAATTTTTTATTTGTCATAATAGACAACAAAAACCACATAGATATGCAATTTTATCTCTCTTGAAAAAAAATAACATTTTGGAAAATGTTAACTGGTCGTTAACATCTGGTCAAAAGAGAAATAGAGATGATTGGGGGTTCTTAGATTCGGTATTAAATAAAGAAGAGATTGACGAATTAAAAGATGAAATTGAATATTTTTTTGAAATAGAAATTAAAAATAGTGATTTCGAAGACTCTAGTTGGTTTATGATGGGGAATGGGGAAGTTAATAGAGATGGATTTCCTGAATTGAGTGGGTCTGCCGGTGAATCAGGTGGACTTATGTTACCTGAACACAGTCTTGCTCACGTTAATTCATATGTAAACATAGTTAACGAATCTATTTTTATGGATGACACAAATACAATACATATAAGTGAAAAATCATTTCGTCCATTTGCCTTCCATCAGATACCAATTATAATCTCAACACAAAACCATATTAAAAAAATGAAAGAAGAGTTTGGTTTTGATTTTTTTGATGATGTTGTGAATCATGATTACGATGAATTACCAACAATAAAAGAAAGAATAAAAGGTGCAATGAATGAAATTATAAGATTAAACAACAATAAAGATTTTATTATCGATTTCTATGGTAAAAACAAAGAAAGGTTTGAAAGGAATCGACAAATTGTTTGTGATATTCCTGATAAAATAGATGATTATAATTTTTTTAAATCCTTAATGTCGTGAGATTGATTTGTTTTGGTGATAGTTGGACGGCAGGTCACGGAATTGAAAAAAACATTCAATATAAAGAGAATGGGTTCCCCCCTGTTTTTATTGAAAAATTGAGGAATCAAAATTCTTGGCCAAGATGGGTTGCCGAAAAAATGGGTATTGAATATGTCAATTTAGGGGTCTGTGGTTATGGAAATTCATACATTCTTAGAGATATAAAAGAATCTTTTTACAGAAATGCAATTGAAGAAGATGACATAATAATTGTTATGTTTTCCTACCCATATCGTTACGCCAAAGACACCAACGATGTGGTTAAGTTATTTTGGGAGACTGAAAATATATTAAAGGATTACAAACACTTTTATTTTAATTCATTCTTCCCAACCTTTAAGGAAGAGGATTTCGATATCTCAAACTTACCGGAATCATTTATAAATCCAAATGATTGTGTTTCAGACATTTTAAAAGAATATGAAATTAAAAATGACATATCTGTTTGGGAATACGGGAGTAGAAGTGTTTGGAACGACGAAAAGAATTTTTGGGAGGGAGATTATCACCCAAATTTACTTGGATATAAGATAATTGCGGATTTTATTTACAATAAAATAATTGATAAGATATGAATGTACAACACTACATATTAGAAAATTATTTAAATGAATTCATAAAAAAAATAGATGGGTATACACCAACAATACCAAACGACACCAATTTTTACGCGGTTATTGTAGAACCAAGAGTTGACCCTAAAATGTTGTCCATAATCAAAAACCACTTATACTTTTTAAATAATAACGATTCAAATATAAAATGGGGACTACAAGTTTTTCACGGTGTTGATAACAAAGATTTTATATGTGATATTTTAAAAGATATAAAAAATGTTGATTTCGTAGACACAGGAGTCAAAGACTTTACCAAGATTGAATATAATCAATACATGAAATCACACGAATTTTGGAGTCAAGTTAAAGGGGAAAAAATATTAACATTTCAAACCGACACACTTCTTTTAAGACACGGTATTGATGATTTTTTGAAATACGATTATATCGGTGCACCTTGGGTAAAACCAAAAGAAAAAAGGTTTATAGGTAACGGTGGTTTATCTCTCAGAACTAAAAGTGTTATGTTGGATATTTCGGATAAACATAAAGACTACGAACCAAGATGGGAAGATATATTTTTTGTTAAATGGTTAAATGAGAACCAATTGCCGGATATTGAAACTGCCATGAAATTTAGTGTGGAAAATCTATTCCATCCCCGACCATTCGGATTACACAACCCTGTTAATGTTTCACCCTACCTATTAGAGTTAATTGTTAACAATTCTCTTAGGAATCTTTAATTTTTAATATTTTTTTGATATATTATCATTTATGGAATTTAACTATAAATGGCCTCTTATAAATGACAATATCTCATATTCAGATAGAGTTGCATTAAGTGATTTTTTATTGTCAAATAAAAGATTAACAAATGGTGAGAAGGTAAAAGAATTCGAAAATATATGGTCTAAGTGGTTGGGGGTTAAAAATTCTACCATGGTGAATTCTGGATCCTCTGGTAACTATATTTCTATTGCAATAGTAAAAGAGTTAATGGGAATAGGAGAGGTGATTGTACCCCCATTAGGATGGGTTTCAGACGTATCTTCAATTGTACAACTTGGGATGAAACCCGTGTTTGTTGACATATCACTCACCAACCTTTCAATTACAACTGAAAATATAAAGAACGCAATCACAGATAACACTAAAGCAATTGTGATTGTTCATTGTTTGGGTTTCAATGCAATTGATGATGAATTAATAAAGATTGCAAAAGAAAAAAATATTTTACTAATCGAAGATTGTTGTGAATCACATGGTGCAACATATAATAATCAAAAGGTTGGCACATTTGGAGACATTTCTATTTTCTCATATTTTTTTGGTCACCACATCACAACGGTAGAAGGTGGAATGATTTCGTCAAACAATGATAAAATAAATGAATTGGCGAGACTATTCAGATCACACGGAATGACCAGGGAAGTTTCAAAAGAAACTCAAATTCATTACCAAAAAGAATACCCCAAACTAAATCCTCTTTTTACTTTTGTTGTACCTGGGTTCAACATGAGAAGTACGGAGATGAATGCCGTGTTGGGTATAGAACAAATGAAGAGAATCGATTATAATGTTGAAAAGAGGAGACATAATTTAAATGTGTGGTTAGATAATTTAGACAAACATAAATTTGTAACTGAATTTGATTTAGATGGTAATAGTAATTTTGCGTTACCGTTGATTATGAAGTCAAACTACACAGACAGATTTCACATCAATGATGATTACAGTAGTGTATGTGATATATTATTTTTAGAAGGTGTGGAATATAGATTAGGAACTTCGGGTGGTGGTAACCAAGTTTTACAACCTTATTTAGAGAAATGTGATTATAAGGTTGTTGGAGAATTAAGTAATGTAAACTATGTACATCATTATTCATTATACATCGGCAATCATACAGATTTAACCGATGAACAAATTATAAACTTAGCAAAAAAATTAAACGATGTTTGAGAATCAAAAAGTATTGGTAACAGGTGGTTCAGGAATGATAGGTAGATCACTTGTGAATTTATTATTAAAAAGAGGTGCAATTGTAACTATTGCCGATTTAACTAGACCTGTTGACTTACCTGAGGGTGTGGAGTTCACACAAGTAGACTTGAGATTCTTTGATAATTGTTTAGACATATGTAAAGGTAAAGATTATGTTTTTCACTTAGCAGGTGTTAAAGGCTCACCAAAGATGTGTATTGAACAACCGGTTGATTTTATGGTACCAATGTTACAGTTCAATACTAATATGACACAAGCCGCATTTGAATCAAATGTTAAATGGTATATGTATACCAGTTCTGTTGGTGTCTATTCACCCGCAGAAGTTTTTTACGAATGGTCGGTGTGGAATACCTTCCCATCACCAAACGACAAATATGCTGGTTGGGCAAAACGAATAGGTGAATTACAAACCGAGACTTATTCTAAACAATATGGTTGGGATAGAATTTCAATCGTAAGACCCGCTAATGTTTATGGTCCATATGATAATTTCAACCCAAATAATGCGATGGTGGTACCGTCACTCATAAGGAAAGCACAGGAAAGTGATGTGCTTGAAGTTTTTGGTGATGGTTCACCCATTCGCGATTTCATTTATGCTGACGATGTTGCAAGAGGTATGTTACATGTAGTTGAAAATAAAATTACCGACCCAATTAATTTAGGATCAGGAGGTGGTTATACAATTAAAAACTTAGTTGAATTAGTTTTAAAATATTCAGGTAGAGATATTCCTGTTAAATGGTTGACCGACGCACCAAGTGGGGATAGTAAAAGATTAATGAGTGTTGATAGAATGAAAAAATACGGATTAGAAACAACCGTATCTTTAGAAGAAGGTGTTAAATTAACAACAGAATGGTTTTTAAATAATAAAGAAATTTTAGATAAAAGATATAACCCATTTGTAAATCATTAATATGGAAAGTTTTTTAAAAGGTAAAAGAGTTGTTGTCACTGGTGGTTCGGGATTCATTGGTACACATTTTCTAATGAAATTAGTAGAAACAGGTGCATATGTAAGAACTCATGTTCACAAACATCCACTACAATACGAACATAATCATATTCAAGTCTTTCATAATCTCGATTTAATGAAATTGGAAGATTGTATTAAATTAACCGAAGGTGCAGATTATGTTATTCATTGTGCGGGTGAAGTTGCTCACCCATCATCAGTACCCACAGATGTTCAAATATCAATTAAACAATTAAATTTAATTGGTAACGTGTTAGAATCTTGTGCAAAAAATAAAGTAAAAAGATTTTTAGATTTAAACAGTTCAACCGGATATCCCGATATAAGAAGACCACTAACTGAAGACGAATATTGGACTGATGAACCATATAAATCATATTATGGATATGGTTGGATGAGAAGATATAGAGAGAAGTTAATGGAACATGTCTCTAAATTTTCAGGTTTAGAAATTGCACTTGCGAGATGTACGGCAATTTTTGGTCCACACGATAATTTCGATTTGAAAAATTGTCATGTTGTTCCCGCGTTAATTAAAAGAGTATTAAGTGGTGAAAATCCTTTTACCGCTTGGGGAAGTCCTGATGTTGTGAGGGATTTTTTATATGTTAAAGATGTTGTAGAAGGTGCGTTATTGATATTAGAAAAAGGAGAATCATTGAGACCTTACAATTTGGGTTATGGTGGTGGAATCACTATTGGTGAAATATTAGATAGTATTTTAAAAGTAACAGGAAAAACCCCCGAAGTTAATTGGGACGATTCGAAACCAACCACAATACCATTTAGAGCGGTAAGTACAGATAGAATAAAAAATGAATTGGGTTTTGAACCCAAATATACTTTTGAACAAGGTATTAAGGAAACAATAGAGTGGTATATAGAAAATGAAAAATAATCTATTCGTTATTGGAGATAGTTTTTGTAGAGATGGTTTTTATGTTAAACCATCACCAAACCAAAAAAAATCTTTTTGGGCGGATGAATTATCCACTAAATTAAACACTAATTTAATATGTGACGGACAACCAAGCAGAGATGTCCAAACAATCATTGATAATTGGATTAAAATAATTTCATTAATTAATTCTAACGACTACTTAGTTATCTGTATACCCTTTTTTAAACGGACTAGATTACCATTATCCGAAAAGGATTATCAATTATTTGAAAATGGTGATATAAAATATGTGAATAGGTTTGTCGGAACACCGTCTTATAATAACACAAATACTGAAATTGAAACCTTTGGAAAACAGTATACTTGGAAAAAATTTGAGGAGGATTTGAAAGTACAAGAAATAATAAACGGATCGAAAGCTAATCAATTAAATTTAATTGAGGTAATTGAGTCACTTTATCATTTAACTAATGGAAAAAAATATGTATTTTCTTGGGATAATATGGATTTTAAATCTTATATTATAGAGGACAAAGATGTATTGACAACAAATATTGGTGAATGGGAAACTCATAGAGATGTATTTTATCAATCGAACGGTAAGTATGGTTTAGAGAATGATATACATTGGAGTTATAGAATGAACGATTTGTTTTCTGAATATTTGTATAAAAAATTTAAGATATGAATGTATTAATAACAGGAGTTTTAGGTATGGTTGGTTCACATATGTTGGATTACTTACTTAAAATGCCGTCTGTAAAGATTTATGGATTTTGCAGATGGAATGAATCGATGGATAACATAGAACATTTAACAGAAATTATAAATCAAAAAGATAGAGTTCATTTAATTTATGGTGATTTAAATGATTATGCATCTATAGTAAATGCAATTGAAATATCAAAACCGAATTATGTTTTTCATTTAGGTGCACAATCGTATCCACAAACAAGTTTTGATTCACCGTTAGAAACATTGCAAACAAATATTTTAGGTACTGCCAACTTGTTGGAAGCACTTAGAAAATCAAAATATAAAGACGCAATGATACATGTATGTGCGTCTAGTGAAATTTTTGGTAGAGTTACTAAAGATAAGTTACCAATTAATGAGGAATGTTCATTACATCCGGCATCACCATATGCAATATCAAAAGTTGGAACCGATTTAATTGGTCGTTATTATGGTGAGGCATATAAGATGATGGTAATGACAACTAGAATGTTCACCCATACTGGTCCAAGAAGAGGTGATGTTTTTCATGAATCAACATTTGCAAAACAAATTGCTATGATTGAACATGGTTTACAACAACCCGAAATATTGGTGGGTAATTTAGATTCACTAAGAACATATGCAGATGTTAGGGATGCTGTTAGGGCGTATTGGATGTTATTGAATATTAATCCATCACCAGGCGCTTATTATAACATTGGTGGTACATATACATGTACGGTTGGTGATACATTGAATTATCTACTATCTAAATCAACAGTAAAAGATATTAAAATTGTAAAGGACCCAAGTAGATTTAGACCGATAGACGCTGATTTACAAATTCCTGATACAACAAAATTTGAAGAATTAACAGGGTGGAGACCACATATCCCCTTCAATAATACAATGGACGACCTTTTAAATTATTGGAGAGAAAGAATAAATAAAGGTCGTAAATTTCTAAACAGATAAGTAAATGTCAGAACGAAAGTATTTGCCAACATTGGCGGAGTTAGTAGACAGATTGAGTATTTCTCAATTAAAAGAACAATTCATACCTGAGCACAAAGAAGAGTATGCTCAGGAAATAAGAGATATCAAACATGATATTGATTTAATTCTAAAAAATAGTGATGAGGTTATCACTGCAGATACGATTAGAGCAATCGTGGTACTTGCACAAACAAACCTTCACATTTGGCATAACGAGTCTAACTATAGAAAATATGGTAAGTCTGAGAACACCAATTTAGAATTAACTCACGGTTTGAATGGAGTTAGAAACACCGCTAAGAATAAAATACAAGAAATTGTTGGTGGTAGAAAAGATTATAAAACCGATTGTTTAGCTTCAGAATTCAAAGACTGGGGAATTAGTTGGGAATAAAAGTAATTACAATGAACGAACAACAACTATTTGATTGGAAATATCGTGGTTTTATTACTCTACCAATTTTTTCGGAAGATGAATGTGATAACATCAAATTTGAATTGGATAGATTAAGAATAATCAGAAATCATAACGATTCTTCTTGGGGTGAGTATGATATGTACTCACATCCACAGAAAGAATCTGAGTTAATTCTTAAATTATTTGGTCATCCTCTTATTATCAACACTTTAGAAAAAATTATGGGTGATGAGGTTGAAGGGATACAAAGTCTTGCATATTTTAAACCACCAAATGAATTAGGTAGAGACATTCATCAAGATGGATTTTACACACAATCTGGTTGGGGTGGTTCAATAAATGTTGTAATTTCTTTGGACAAAACTGACGAAACAAATGGTTGTTTATATTCATATGAATGTTCACATTTTTTACCAATACTACCAATTGAGATAGATGAAGAAAGAACCAAAACTAATCCGTCTTTTTGGAGAAATGAAAGAGGTAAGGCCTGTGTGATGCCTGAAAATCATAACTTTAAAAGAGTAAATCACATTTGTAATGTTGGTGATGTGTTGTTTGCTCATGACCATTTAGTACATGGTTCAGAACAAAATAAAAGTAATCGTTATAGACGATCAATTGTTTTAAGTTATAAAACAAAAAGTGCTCCCATTAGACAAGGGGGTCAAATGAAAAGAGAACCATTTGATGTCTATGAAATTAGAAGAAAATATTGGGGACTATGAGTGAAAAAAAATGGAGTGATTTTGAAGAAAGACCATCAAAGGTTTTTGGATATGAGGTACCAGTATTCACGCCCTCAATTTTTAGAGAATTTAGGGGTGAAATTTTTACGACTTATCACAGTGAAGAACATCCTGTAATGAGACATATTCATTATGATAAAAACGAAATAAGTATCCACGGTAGATTTTCAAAATCATACAAAAATGTTTTAAGAGGACTACACTATGATGATAAAACATGGAAACTAGTGCAAGCATTAGTTGGTGACATTTATTTGGTTGTTTTAGATGTGAGAGAAGGTTCACCAAACTACGGTAAATGGGACTGGTTTTTAATTTCGGAAAAAAATAGAGACCAAGTATTAGTTCCACCAGGATTTGCAAATGGTCATTATGCATTAACTGATTGTGTTTTTCATTACAATTTATTCTATAAAGGAGAATATGTCGATTCAATTAATCACGGTGTTGCAAAGTGGAATGACCCGAAATGGAATATCGAATGGCCAACAAATAACCCTACATTACAAATGAAAGATAAATGATAAAGAATTTAGAACAATACCCCATAGTAAGGGAACCACATTTAACATCCGAAGATTTATTAAAATTTGAAGATTTAATTGTTAGTCACTGGGAGGGTGGTAAAATCAGAGGACCGGTACATTTGTCAAACGGAAATGAAAATCAATTAATTGAAATCTCTAAAAGAATAAATCCCACAGATTGGGTATTCTCTACTTGGAGATCACATTATCATGCTTTAATAAAAGGGTTACAACCTGGTTGGGTTGAGAATCAAATTCTTCAAGGAAAATCAATTACAATTTGTAATCAAAAAGATAGGTTCTATTCTTCTGCAATTGTTGGAGGAACATTATCCATCGCACTTGGGGTTGCAAAATCTATTAAACTAAAAAATACACAAGATAAGGTTTGGTGTTTCTTAGGTGATATGAGTTTTGAGAGTGGTATTTTTTATGAGGTTCACAAATACGCGAGAAACTTTGATTTACCATTATATTTTATTGTGGAAGATAATGGTGTATCAACATACACTCCTACCGAAGTAACATGGAACGGAATTAAAAGAGATATACCGAATGATGTTATTTGGTATGAATATAAATCAAAATACCCACATTATGGTAGTGGTAAATGGATTGCATTTTAAAATATTAATATGAATTATAAAGATAAACTTTCAGAGATAATGGTAAAGGCGTCTGAAGATGTTGATACTATTTTTATTGGACAACAAATCGTATATAGAGGAAACCCAATGAGTACGACATTAGATGGTGTACCAAAAGAAAAGATGTTTGAGGTTCCTGTTATGGAAGAAACACAGATGGGAATGTCGTTGGGGTTATCTATGATGGGACACAGAGTTATTACATTCTACCCTAGATGGGATTTTTTAATATCTGCCGCCAATCAATTAATCAACCATGTTGACAAGTATCAATTAATGACCGATGAAGTACCACATATAATTGTAAGGGTTGGTAAAGGTTCAGATAAACCATTAGACCCCGGCCATCAACATAAAGCAAATTATTTGAATGAGTTTAAATCAATGTCAAAAACCATTCAATATTTTGATTGTAAAACGGTTAAAGAATTGAGCGAGGCATATGATTTCGCATTAAACAATAAAGGTGTGTATGTTATTTCAGAATATCCTGAATTATATAATAATTTTGATACCTTTAACTTTATTTGTGATGATTCACAGGAAAGTACTAGTGTCGAAACTATGTTAAATTTAATAGGTGATTTTTGGTATGGTATTAAAGATTATAAATTCTGTAGTGTTGATGAAATTTCACAAAACAAAGAACAAAATTATTTTCACATCATATTAAAAAGTGATTATTTAAGTTTCACCATTAATGAAACAAAAACGATTCCACTATCAGATGAATATAAAAATCTATTAAGAGAAAATAAAAATTTTTTTGTTATATTTTTAACGGAACACGAGTGTGATAGAAAAGAGGTTCTCATATTGTTTGATATGATTTGTGAACACGAAAATTTACCTAAGAATCAATTCTACATTATAAACGGTAATCAAAAATTACCGCAACTAAGAGATAGGATAAACTCACAAGTAAACATTCATGTAACAAACAGACTTCAAACCGTATCAACAACAAATATGTGGAATGAGGGTGGTGATTTTAATTTTAAACCAATTAAAAAATATCTTTTCAGTTGTTATAATAGAATTTTAAAAAATCACCGATTTACAATGTTATGTAGTTTAAAAAAACATAACATTTTAGATGATACTGATTGGTCACTTCTTAAAGGATATATGATGAAAGATATGTATGGTAATGAAAAAATACCTAATCATTTCTTTAACAATATAATTTCAGAATCTGAAATTATTGACTTGAATGATGAGATTAATTTCTTTGCAAATATCGATGTTAAAAAAAGTGAATTTGAAGAATCTTTGAAAATTGATCATAGGGAAGGTAATGTATTCGATTGGAATTTATCATACGGTAATAATAGTTTTCAAAATTCGTATATAAACATAGTGAATGAATCTCAATTTGATGTCGACGATTGTGTACACATCACAGAAAAATCCTTAACCCCATTCTATTATTTTCAACTCCCAATAATTGTTGCAACAAAAGACCATAAGAAAATTATGGAAAGTAGATATGGTTTAGATTTCTTTGATAATTTAATTAACCATAGTTACGATGATGAAGAGAACCATCAAATTAGATTTAAAATGATTGTGGATGAAATTAAAAGATTGAGTCATGATAGAGAACACGTCGTGTCTTTCTATAGAGATAATAAAAAAAGATTTTACAGGAATAAAGAAATTATTAAACAAATAATGAACGATAACACTGATAAAATCTTCTTTAATAAAATAATTAATAATAGATGTATATAATTGGAATTTCCGCATATTATCACGATTCTTCCGCTTGTTTATTTAAAAATGGGGAACTTGTATTTGCTTGTGAGGAAGAAAAATTCACAGGAATAAAACACGATTCGTCGTTCCCGAAAAACACTTTGGAATTTATTTTTAAAACCTTTAAATTAAAAAAAGAAGATATAAGTGCAATATGTTATTATGAAAACCCTAAACTAAAATTGAAGAGGGTTAAGGACAATATAAAACCACAAATCTTTAAGAATCCTTTTTATTCACTAAAAAGTTACTTTAAAATAATAAAAAACATAAGAAACATAAAAAAGGAATTATCGAAATATTCCGATAATGTTTTTTATTCTGAACATCATTTGGCACATCAGTATTATTCTTTTTATATGTCTGATTATAAAGAGTCTAATTGTTTATCAGTTGACGGTGTCGGTGAAATAGATACCCTTTCGTTTGGTATCGCTAAAGGTTCGGGTATAGAATATAAAACCATATCAAAATATCCCCACTCAATCGGACTGTTTTACTCTGCGATGACATCGTACCTCGGATTCAGACCAAATGAGGGAGAGTATAAAATGATGGGATTGGCGTCGTATGGTGATTATAGACCTTTAATTGATAGGGTTAGAAAACTAATAACTTTTAAAAATGGAGAATTGAAATGTGACATGAATGTTTTCTGTTGGGACAGGTCCGACAAGTTAATGTTCAACGAAAAATTATATAATGTATTAAGAGTGGAACAAAGATTACCTGATGAACCAATAGACATTATTCATAAAAACTTAGCAGCATCAGTTCAAAAAGTATACGAAGAAATTTTATTTAAAATAATTAACCACACAAAAAAATATTCAACAAATACAAACCTTTGTTTAAGCGGTGGTTGTGCGTATAATGGAACAGCAAACGGTAAAATAATTAGAAAAACACATATCCAAAGTTTATGGATACCACCCGCACCATCTGACGCAGGTTCATGTATCGGTGCTTGTGTTCATTATATGGTTGAAAACAACTTATTGAAACAAAGAATTAGTAAGAACCCATTTTTAGGTCCTCGATATAATTATGAACAATTTTTAAAGGAGATAAAAAAAGAAAAGATTTTTAAATTCACTTTAGAAAGTAGACTTTTAGAACACATTGCACTCCAACTAAAGAAAGGTATGGTTGTTGGATGGTATCAAGGAAGATGTGAATTCGGTGCAAGAGCTTTAGGTAACAGATCAATATTAGCCAACCCAACCTTAGACGGAATGAAAGACAAAATAAACCGTGTAATCAAAAAAAGAGAGGGGTTTAGACCATTTGCACCTATGGTTAGTAAAGAAAGACAATATGAATTTTTTGAAATGACGGAAGATATCCCATATATGAATCAAGTTGTTAGAGTTAAGGAAGAGTTCATTGATGTATTAAAGGCGGTAACACATGTTGACGGAACCGCGAGAGTTCAAACCGTTCCAAAAAACACTAAAATTCACGATTTGTTATTAAAATTTGAACAAATAACAGGATACCCAATATTATTAAACACATCTTTTAATGTGAAAGATAAAACTATGGTTTTAACACCTAAAGATGCCATAGATACTTTTTACGATACGGAGATGGATATTCTGGTTATAGGTAATTATGTAATATATAAATGATACTGATATGATATTCAAACTAATTAAGTGGGTTAAAGAAAAACTCCAAGAAAAAAAGAAGAAAAAGGAAATTAAAAAGAAGTTAGAAGAACTTAGAAAAAGGGACCCTTTCATTTATAATCATTAATTCCTACATTTTAATTTGATTTTTTAATAAAAAATCATTATATTATTCTATATGATATATTGGTTTACAGGACAGCCAGGTGCAGGTAAAACCACCTTAGCGAAACATTTAATTTCGTATTTGAGTAATACTGAAAGAGTCATTCATATAGATGGTGACGACCTGAGAGATATTTTTAAAAATAAAGATTATTCGGAAACAGGAAGAAGAAGAAACATAGAACGAGCACAAGATATTGCACGTTTTATGAATGAAAAGGGACATTCTGTTGTCGTATCGTTAGTCTCACCCTACAAGGATCAAAGAGAAGAATTTAAGGGTAATAATAATGTGATTGAAATTTATGTACACACGTCGGAAGTGAGAGGACGAGAAGATTTTCATGTCTCAGATTATGACCCCCCAACTGAAAACTTTATAGATATTAATACCACTAATAAAGGTGAGGATGAATCCTTTATCGATTTAATTAAACTTATAGATTTATGAAAAAATATGCATTATACATCGGAAGATGGCAAAATTGGCACAAAGGACATGAATGGTTGATAAATCAACAATTAGAAAAAGGTAAAAATGTGTGGGTGGCAATTAGAGATGTTCAAGTAGATGAGAACAATCCAAAAACCGCACAAGAAGTTTTGTTTATGTTACAAAACGAACCATTCTTTCAAAATAATTGGGATAAAATTATGGTTTCAATCATACCCGATATTGAATCTGTAAATTATGGAAGAGGAGTAGGATATGAAGTTATCTATCATGAGCCGCCACAAGAAATTGGGGAAATAAGCGGAACTAAAATTAGAAAAGGAGAAATAGATGCCACTGGTAAAGAGACACATAGCTAAAAGTATTAGTTATCGTTTTGTTGGTACGATTACAACAATAATATTAACAGTTTCAGCTGGACTACCACTTAAGTGGGCGGGTATGGTTGGATTAGGTGAATTAGTTTTAAAACCAATTATCTATTTTTTTCATGAACGAGTTTGGTATAAATGGATAAAGTTTGGATTAAAAAACAAATCAAATGGATAGATTATTTACTATCGATAATTTTTTATCGAAAGAGGAGTGTACGGATATTTTAACAAAATATAAAAAAGAATTAGAACTGAAACCCGCCGAAATTAGTGGTAAAAATGTAAGTGATGTAAGAAAGTCTTCTGTTGCATTCATCGATAATATTCAGAGTGTGGATGAAAAATTAAAAATACAACTGAAAAAGTTAATACAAATCAAAGGATTTGAAGTTACGGGACTGGGTCCATATCAATTTACCGAATATAAATCTGGTGAATACTACAATTGGCACACTGATTCAGATAATGATGAATTTAAACATAGGTTTTGTTCAATCGTTATTCAATTAAATGATGAATATGAAGGAGGATATCTACAACTAAAAGATGAGAGCGGTGATAATACAATACAGTTAGACAAAGGTGTGGGTAGAATGTACATTTTTTATTCAAATATTAGACATAGGGTTATGCCTGTAACGAGTGGGGTTAGATATTCATTAGTTAATTGGATTTCACTTAAGGAAATAGAAAATTTTAAAAAAACACTCATATAATGAAAAATATAATAATTGTTGGAGGAGGCACATCTGGTTGGTTGAGTGCATATTTTTTGAAAAGAAAATATCCTGAATACAAAGTATCACTAATTGAAAGTACGGTTATTGGAATTTTGGGGGCCGGAGAAGGAGGTACACCTAATCTTAGATCAATTATTATCGATGACTTCGGATTTGATGAAGATGAATTTTTGGATAAAGTAAACGGAACAAAAAAATACGGAATCATATTTGATAAATGGCACAGTGATAAAAAACATTCTTTTATACATGGATTTGGGTATGATGGTTTAGAAAATGATGTTTATTCATATCATTTTAACGCTCGTTTATTTGCAGAATTTTTAAAAAATAAAAGTATCGATAAGGGTGTGAAACATATAGACGATGAAGTATTAAGTTTCACACAAACAAACAATCAAATAAGTGAAGTTATTCTTAAGGGTGGACAGGTAATAAATGCGGATTTTATTATTGATTGTTCGGGATTTTCTAGATTAATTATAGGTGACATATATAAATCAAAATGGAATTCATATGAAGATGAATTATTAATTAATTCTGCTTTACCATTTTTCATTAACGAACCAAATATTGAACTGAAACAAAGAACTGTTGCCGAAGCTGTTGATTGGGGATGGATGTGGAAAATACCATTACAAGATAGATGGGGTTGTGGTTATTTATACAATGACACTATGATAGATGATGAATTTATTAAAAATGAAATAATAAAACTTTATGGTGATAGAGACATCCAAATAAATAAAAAAATTAAATTTAAAGCGGGTTGTTACGAAAACGTTTGGGTTGAAAATTGTGTTGCAATAGGATTATCAAGTGGATTTTTAGAACCTTTAGAAGCCACATCGATAATGACTATAATTTTTCAACTAAGACATTTACCCGATGATATTTTTGATTTTTCAAAAATAATTGACTATAACTATAAAGTAAACAAATTCAACTATCAGAACATGTTATTTATACGACATCATTATAATTGTTCTAGAAATGACACATCATTTTGGAAAACCTATCGTAATAAACCTCTACCAAAGATTTTCGATAACATTTATGATACACTAAATAACCCAAAACCAATTTCGGATATTTTTGGTATCGATAACGGAACATTAACTTTCACTAAAGAACAATACAAACATATATTAATTAATAACTTCTTAAAAAAAGAAAATACATTAATATGAGTTATATCGAAGAAATAAAATATAGTTCGACCCTATCAATATGGAAATCTAAATTCGATAATAGTAACAAAAATAAACTAATATTGGAATGCGACGAACATATAAAAAAGAATCCAAATGTTAAAACAGATGGTTATGCGTATTTTATTACAGATAGTTTAAAATATGATGGTAAAATTAATATTAACGTATCTAAAGAATTAGACAAAGTTTTATGTTCAGGAATAGATTCAACTATTAAAATTCACGAAAAAGTTTTTAACGAAATTAAAATGGATTCTTGGATTAATATTGTGAAATCTAAAAATCCCGTACAAAAAAATTATAAGTCAAATGGTAGTTTAGTTTTTCATAATCACGTTGATTTAAATTTACAAAATAAATTACCACCACCATTATACACTTTTGTTTGTTACATACAAATGCCAAATAATTTATACGATAACGACGGTGTTTTGTTTATGGAAGACGTTGACAAAAACATATTTTCTATATTACCTGAAGAAGGTGATATAATAATTATGAAGGGTGATTTACCACATGTTCCGAATTATGCACCGAATTCTACCGTCGACCGAATAGTTTTGGCTGGTAGTATTCGAATGGATTTTTCTAAATTTAATAAAAGTTTAATTTAATGTTAGTAGAAAATAAATTTATATACCTCAATCTACCAAGATGTGCATCAACTTCTTTTCACATTGCGTGTTTGAAGTATGGTTTAGATATTAAGTATTATGATGATATTATCCATACCTTAAATCCACCTAAAATTTCATTAGATGTTAATAATGAAATTATTGCGGATAATTTAACACATTCACATGAACGACTTGTAAATTTGAAGAAAAAATTTGGATTAAATATCCCTGTTATCGCGGTTAAGAGAGATCCGTATGATAGGTTCATATCTTTATGGAAACATATTATTGATGAACTTTATAGGGTTGGTGAAATTGAAATTTTCGAAATTTTTAAGAATTTAACCGTAGATGAATTGTTGTCATATACAGAACTCGATATTTCGTGTAACGATAAAAAATATCCCGCCATAAAAAGATTTTTCGAAAGGAATGGAATAAAAAAAACCGGTCCATATACCACAGCAATGATTTATATGCTTATGAGTCCAACATCTCATTACCACCATCATGATGATTCTATCATATGGTTCAATATTAATGAATTGAACAGATTGGAAGAATGGGTATCCCACATACTTGGTATGAATTTTAAATTAGAGAAAACCAACTCTAGTCAACATTTTGAGTGTTCACTCATAAACAATGAATATTTTAAAGAAAAATACGATTCGATTTATAAAAATTACGACAAACAAAAAAAAGAAAGAACTTTATTATAATATATACATATATATAAATTTTTTTGTGTTTTTAGTATTTAAAATAACATTTTAAATATTTATAATTAATAATAATAATAGATAATATGAAGGGAACAATTATAGGAACCGATCTTTTACAACAGGGTGAATCTGTAAAAGTTATTGAGATAAATACGAATACCACAATTTTTAATAATGGTGTTGAATTTTTGGATTTTAATCCATTGTTTTCTGTTTTGACACAGAACAATATAAATGAATTACATTTTATTTACACTGCGGGTAGTAGTTTTTACCCTGCAAACGCAAGTTCTTTCGCCTTTGAGGATAAGTTAAAAGAAAAATGTCAAGAAAACAGTATCACATATTATTCATATGTGGTACCTGAGAATTCAGTAACGGTTCCATATATAGAAGACTCACCAACTAAATTCATATTAAGACAATCATTTGATACAACGGCTTTAGTTGATGAAACATATTGTGCCGATAAATTTGAATTCGTTAATTTGATGAGTGGTAGTACTTACATACCGAATTCATTTTTCAACGACCCATCTTTAGGTGTTGACGATATAAACACAGTAAACACTTTAAATCCGAGCCAACCAAATTATGTTATTAAATCAAAATTACCGGATTATGACCCCCTACAATATCCTGCTCTTTATGAGTTATCCACACAGGAAGAATTAAATGACTTAAAAACAAATTTGAACAGTGGTCATTTAATTCAAGAGTTTATATATGATACCCAAAATATTGTAGACGGAAGATGGTCAGTAATTAGAAGTATTGATATTATATATGGTCCATCGTTAGATGTTATAAATATGGGCGGTTACAGACAATCCACAATAATCCCAATGGACTTCACTACAAATGAGTTCGTCGAAAACACTAAAAAATATAATCAAAAAACTAGATACAAATACATTAATAAACAATTATTCGGTGGTTTCAAAATTGATTATCATGTGGATGAAGATACTCAGATACTATCATATGACGGTACACTTGTAGATGTTGACACAATTCAACTTGGGTCATATGTTAAATCAATTGATTTTACCGATTTAGATGGTAAATCTGTAAATGATGCGGAAGATATAACAGCATTTGGGTGGAATGGTACCTTAGCGAAAACTATTGAAACATTAACAGAGGTACAAACTACACTAAGTGGTATCACCTCAGCTTCGGTCGATACAATATTCATAAGAATCACATTATCTAATGGGTTAATGTGGGACGACGCACCATCGGCAACATATTATTTTGAGGAAGTAGATTCTCTATCTACAAGATGGGATAAGGTAAATAACATGGTAGTTGGAGATAAACTAATTGTAAGAAATAATACCACCAACCAATTACAAACTGTTGAAATAACAAATTTGGAAATGGTTTACGGACAGAAAACAATTTACGAACTAGATTTTGAACCATCAGATTTATTCCTTGTAGATATTGGAGATGGACTATTTGGTATTATGCACAACGCTTGTTGGTGTTGTTATAACCCATGCGGACACTGGTGTTGTCAAGGTTATTGTCCAAATTGTGATCAACCTATATCGAAGTTATAAAAAATTAAATATTTAAATCATATGTCACAAAATAATAATAGAGTAGAAAGACCGGCGCAAACCATAAAGGCTAATATCACACCTTTGAGTTCAGATTTAAAAATTAAAATTGCTGCAGCATTTCAAACAATTGTTAATAAAATAAAAGACAAACATCTTTCATAATTTTTATTATGAAGTTGTTTACTTTTGGTGATAGTTGGACTGAAGGTGTTGGAGCTAATTTAAAGGAAGAACTCCAAACCGATATTCCAGAGGAAAGAACCAAAATTAGACAAAAGTATTCTTGGCCGACACACCTATCAAATCTACTGTGTGTGGATTTACAAAATTATGGTATTGGGGGTTCTTCTAATAAACGTATATTTGATTTAGCCTGTCATAACATTCACAATCAAATAATAAGTAAAGACGACTTTGTAATTGTAATGTGGTCGTCTTCTTTAAGAGACGGTGTTCCCTTCTTCCCAACAGAAAATTTATGGCATTTTTGGGGTGAGAAATATATGAATAAATCACATATATATAAATCCGCATTGGCAAATGTTAAATCGGTGGATCCACACAAAAATCTAAAAGGAGAGTATCAAGAATATTTTATTGAAAATCTCTTTACGGATGTTTATTATAATATAATAAACCAAAATTATATTCTATATCTCCAATACATGTTTGAAAAAATTGGTATTCGTTATGTTTTTTGTGATGCTTTTGATATTATGATTAAAATGGGGTCTTATTATGAGGATAATAAAACACATCTAATAAATAAAAATCATTATTGGGGATTTGGTGACAAAACATTTAGAAAATTTCTTGCGGAAAAAAATAGAAAAGATATTTGGGAAAATAATAAATTATGGTTAGATGATGTTGCTGGTATACATCCTAACAAAAACGGATATAAAATAATTGCTGACGAACTTTATAGTTTTATTAAAGAAAAAGATTTATTAAATTATGATACCAAAAAAATTGAAAAAAAAATAATATGAATTTTTCAATAAATAAATTTTTTGATGAGGTGGAGTGTGAAGAAATTATAAATTTCTGTGAAAACAACGGTACCCAATTTTCATATAATCCCTCCGAGACGTGGGATTGTAAAAGAATTTATAATGAGGAATTTAAGGAAAAAATTATAAATAAGATTAAATCAAAATATGAATCCAATCAATTTAATTTATGGTTTAATTTAGATGAGTTTAACATAAGAGATGCTAACATAAGTCTAACCAAGTACTACGATGGTAGATGGTTAGATTTACACTTAGACGCCACATCTCAATTAACTACTGTGATTGTACTTTCTAAAGACTTTTCAGACGGTAGATTTGTTCTTTCTAAGACTCGTAAAAATATTGAAGAATGTGACAAATACAATCTTAATATTGGACAATCAATTACATTTGACGGTTCAACAACTTATCATGGTGTACTACCTGTTACCACAGGAATTAGGTGTGCGTTGAATGTGTGGTTTACAAATACTGATTTTCGATACTATAAAATAGACTCAAATAAAAAGTTATTATGAGAATATTAATAATATCATTACCGAGAACCGGATCAACATCATTATTATATAAAATATCTAAAGAGAAAAAATTAAAACCGTTTTTCGAACCATTTGATGGAACAAATAGAGTAATCTATAATAATCAAAATGATTGTGTTGTTAAAACAATAATATGCCATCACCCTAATAATTTAGAGTTGATTAAAAATTTCGATGAGGTTATATTATTAAATAGACGTAATTTAAGTAAACTAATAGAATCACATTCGTACCAAACATATTTTTCAAAAGTCGAGGGTTATAATTCTAATAATCCTTACGTTTATAAAACTCCCCCTGATGAAATATATAATTTGTGTATGTCTGATGTTTTAAATTGGAATGAGGAGTTAACTCGTATATCAGAAATAACTAACATTCCCATTACATATTACGAAGATATTTTTGATGAAAATTCAGTGAATAGATTAAGAACAGAGGTTACGACTGATATAAATAAAAAAATAATTTAATTGTGGATTTAAAAGAATACATATGTACCGTTCCGTTTGAGGCATTAGAAATTGTTGAAAATAGAAATTACATGTGTTGTGCTAGTTGGTTAAAAAAAGAATTACCAAGAAATGTACCATTAAAAGATTTATGGAACTCAGAAGAAGCTATTGATATAAGAAAATCTGTATCAGATGGTAGTTACAGACACTGTGATAAAAATCAATGTCCATTTTTATCTAAATTAATAAATCTAAATGTCTCAAACACAGGACCAATACAACATATTGATGTTTTAGATGGAAAAATTAAAGAGTCTATAAATAATGATTGTAAAATGGACACAGGTCCTAAAATAATACAATTTTCATTTGATAGAACCTGTAATTATAAATGTCCATCTTGTAGGGTTGATATGATTGTGGCGGACAGTCAAAAAATCAAAAGAATAAATTCAACCATAGAGGAAATAGAACAAACGTATTCGGATTCCATTGAAATTATTTATTGTTCAGGTACTGCAGATCCATTTGCATCGGTTTCTTTTAGAAATTATTTAAGAAATTTTAAACCCCAAAAATATCCCAAATTAAAAAACATTCACTTACACACAAACGCAAGTCTTTGGGATAAAGAAATGTGGGATAGTATGCCGAACACACATAAATTTATTACAAATTGTGAAATCAGTATTGACGCGGGAACTAAATATACATATGAAAATGTAACCAGATTGGGTGGGGATTGGGATAAACTATTATCGAATTTGAAATTTATTTCATCCATAAATAAATTAAAAAGTGTAAAATGTTCTTTCGTTGTTCAACAAAGTAACTATACAGAAATGAAGACTTTTTTGGATTTGATGAAATCCATATTTGGTTATAAAGTGAAAGTATTTTTTGGTAGAATTACTAATTGGGGTACCTTTTCGGATAGTCAATTTAAGTTAATTGATGTTGCAAGTAGTTCTCACCCCGAATATGAATTGTTTTTGAATGAATTCAAAAAAGTTGCAAAGGACCCATATGTTTTTCATAACATGTATGATTCTACAGATTTGAAAAAAAGTATAATTTAATGACTCTCTACACAATTATTGCACAATATAGAACTGGCGGACAAAATTTAATGAATTGGATTAAACAGTCGTTACAAAATGAATTCATAGTTATTCACGAACCATTTAATCCAAATTTTAATAACTATACAAACGATACTACCTTACAAGATTTTAATTGGTTACAAGATAAGAAATACTTCATAAAGGAATTATGGTATCCAGAGTATAACTATGATACTATTTTAAAATTAAGTTCTAAAATACTTTGTTTATATAGAGAAAACACACACGAACAAACCATCTCACACATATACTCAACTAAAGAAAACAGATATCATCACACTTATACTCAGAAAGATATTGACAGGATTTTTATACAAGAAGAATATGATAAAATTAAGGAAGACGTAGAGTATAATAAAAAGACACTTATTCAATTTGCAACACAAAATAACCTACCAACAATTTCATATGAAAATCTTTACTTTGAAGGGGGTATCAGTAAAGTAAAGGATATTTTTAATTTTGAGAGTGAAATTTCGTTTCCATACGGTTCAAAATATTTCACAAAAGACAAAAAATTGATTTGATTTTAATTATATTTTTTGTTATATTATGTCTTAATGAAGATATTAGGACACGCACCGTTTATAGGTACAACAGGATACGCAAATCACGCACGTTCATTTTTTTGTGCATTAAACAAATACCATACAGTCAAAATCAGAAACCTAACAATTGGTAACAGTTGGAAGGGTATGAATAATCGTCCACATGATGGTGAATCATATTTCACCAAAGAAATGGGTGATATGTTAATTCTACAAACATTACATAGAGCAGATGGTAATGGTAGAATTGATGAGCCGATGTATGATTACAAGGGAGATTTTGTACCTGATGTACATATTGTTTTGATGGAAACCAATAATCATTATTTTTATGAAGATTATGAAGGTTATAAAATTGCATATAATGTTTGGGAGTCAACAAGATACCCCGATGAATTTTTTAAAAGACTATTTTATTTTGATGAAGTTTGGGTACCAACTAAATGGCAGTTTGATTGTTTAGTAGAACAGGGTTATCCATCAGAAAAAATATTCATTGTTCCTGAAGGTGTAGATGTTGACACATTTAAACCGATTAAAAAATTCCCAAAGAGAGAGAAAATTAGATTCGTACATTTTGGGAGATGGGATTACAGAAAAGGAACCACAGAAATATTAAAAGCATTCTCCGAAGAGTTTAAAGACACTGATGATGTTGAGTTATTGGCTTCAGTTGAAAACCCATATCCTTATGATGGAATGAACTCAACTGAAGAGAGAGTTAAACATTATGGTATTGATACGAAAAATATTAAGTTTTTAAACTTTCCATCTCGAGAAGAGTATGTGAAATACTTACAGACGGCACATGTATTCGTGTCTTGTGCTAGGAGTGAAGGGTGGAACTTACCATTGATTGAGGCTATGGCGTGTGGTACCCCATCTATATATTCTGATTGGGGTGGACAGTTACAATTCGCGGAAGGTAAAGGTGTTCCTGTTGCAATAAAAGGAATGAGACCGGCTAATATCGAACATAAAGAATGGCCGGGTGAATATTGTGAACCAGATTGGGATGACTTAAAAGTTAAGATGAGAAACGCCTATGACTATAACACAGCAATGTGGGTTACGGCTGTATCTGATTCTAAAGAAATCCATAAAAACTTTAATTGGGATAAGATAGCAAAAGATGCGTCCGAAATATTAATGAGAAATAAAAAACCATTTGCGTTTGTTACAACAGGTAATCTTGGGTATATGCCTGTTATCGAAAAATTAGTACAATCGTTATTAGAATTTTCCGAACAAAAAATTATTGTATATGGTGTTGACTGTGAAGTCCCATTTGACTACCCAAATGTTATTAAAAGAACAATCAACCCACCCAAAATTTCTGAACATGATAAGTGGTATTGGAAACAACATGCTTGTATTGAATCATTAAAAGAGGGGATCGAACATCTTATATGGATTGACGGTGATGTTGTTGTTAATCATAATATCGATACTGTTAGAAAATATTTTAATAAAGTTGGTAGATATCCGTTGTCTGATATACACGTACAAGAAGAATTCTTTGGTATGTATGATAATGGTAGGAAATCACAACTCTTCAACGAACAATTAAGTAACGAATGGGGAGTTAGTAAAGGTAACCCATACGCACATGTTTGTTTCTACATTTATAATGAAAGTTCTAAAACATGGTTTGAAGAGATTATCAATCATTATGAAACAATAATGAAAGAAAACCCAAGTGACTACAAAAGATTATATCTATGGAATGACGAGGGTATTGATAATGCAATGAGATGGAAGTATGGATATACCAATCATTTACCACTATCAAATTTTGATACATCATCATACGATGGTGACGAAGGATTTATAGATAGAACACTACATCAGTTTTATAAATTTTGGAATGAAGATGGTCCACAAAACTTTAATAGAATTTTTGGTTATCAATATATTCCGAAAGACAAATCTGACATCATTTATTTTCACGGAAACAAGAACGCCGAAATATCAGATAAGATGATTGAATTTATTAAAATGAAAAGAGATAATTCATTTCATAAATCAATGTCTTTCTATACTGATGTTTATAAATTAGAAAACTTTGAAAACCTATTTGAGTATGAGGGTAGTACCATGCAAGTTGCGGAAAAATTTGGTTGGGCACCTGCGATATTTCATGAGATTTATAACTTAAGAGACTACTATAGAAATAGAGAAAAAAGAATACATGAGGGTGACATCGTTGTAGATTTGGGTGGAAATATAGGTGTATTCAATAGATGGGCACATAGTGAAGGTGCAAGTAAAGTAATATCATTTGAACCAGACAAAAGATACTATAAACTACTTTCATTAAATGCTGGACCGAATTCTATTTTGTTTAATGGTGCAATGAGTAATGAAGTTGGTGAAATGAACTTATACGAAAGTGTTCACTTGGGTGGATCAAATTTGTTCGGTACACAAGAGAATTCCGAATCTTATAAAGTTAGAACATATACCTTGGATTATCTATTTGAAACAGGACTGATTGACAGAATTGATTTCCTAAAGGTTGATATTGAAGGTGCCGAACATTACGCACTATCAGGAATCAGTGATGAAAACCTAATGAAAGTTAAGACTATTTCAATGGAATACCACCATTCACATTTTAATTACGACGAAGAACTTAGACAGAAACTTATAAATAGAATGATTATACTTGGTTTTAATTCCTATCTTATGTTTATGGGTTCAAATAATGCATTACAAATGATATATTTTACAAGATGAGTACATTAAATAAAATCGCACAATCCTACGGAACGGATAAAAGTTCCGATATACACAATTATTGTGTAAAGTATGAAAAGTATCTACCATTCAATAGATATGACCCACTTAAAATTTTGGAAATTGGAATTCTAAATGGTAAATCACTTAAGACATGGAAAGAATATTATTACCGTTCTAACATTGTGGGTATAGATATTAACCCTGATTGTAAACAATATGAAGAAGAAAGAATAAGTGTTGAAATCGGGTCACAAGCTGACGGTAATTTTCTGTCTAAAATTTGGCAACAATATGGTCCATTCGATATGATATTAGATGATGGTTCACATATGAATTCACATGTTATCTATTCTTTTCAACACCTGTGGAACAGTCTTAAGTCAGGAGGAGTTTATGTTATCGAGGATTGTGGAACTGCATATTGGGAAGATTATGAGGGTGGTTACCTAAAACCAACAACGAGTGTCGAAACATTTAAATCTTTGGTTGACGATGTCAATTTCAGAGGACTAATGAACTTCGATGCACCGAATGTACACGGTAGAAGAGAAGACTGGTTGATAGAACTATCAAAGAAAACCCAACCAGGTTGTATCGTGGATATTGAATCTATAAACTTCCTTAATGGAATTATTATTATAACAAAAAGATAATGGCATACACTTTTAATGAGGATGTTTTTGTTGTTGATTGTTGGTTGGATACCGATGAAAAGGAAAAAACATTACTCAAATTATTAGATAGATTAAAAAATTTCAACGTCCCTATAATTTTGTGTGGACACTATCCTGTGAAACCTGAAATTCAAAAACAGGTCGATTACTTTATATATGACAGTAACAATGATATCCTATTAGAGAAAGATTTTGCGGAATATGAGGTAGTTAGTGACAGATGGACAATAATGAATGATTATAAAATATTCAATAAGGTCGATTTTCATCATGATTATGCGATATGGTTAACTATGAAAAATGCGTTTAACCTCGCAAAACAACTCAATAAAAAATATATCCATTTTATAGAATATGATAATCTACCCGATGAGACACAGTATCGTCAGTCGTTTATGGAATACGTTAGAAATCACGATGCTGTTGTATATGAATATATGAAAGGTTCAACGAACGAACCTCAACCATACTCATCAACATATATTTTTTCAATTAGAACTGATGTTGCACTTTCAGTTATAAATAAAATTAATACAAAAGAGGAGTATTTTAAAAATAAACCAAATGGATGGCAATTAGAAAAGGTATTCTACCAAACATTAAAAAGTGTAACCAATAATGTATTTGTAAGTAAGTACATCCCGAACGATAATGAACTTAATATATATGCAGCGTGGAATAGAAACGGTATTCTTAAAAACGGTGCAATTTTTCAAACATATTTAGCGGTAGACCATCATGATAAATTACATATCCATTTTGTTTCAGGTTTTTCAGAAAAACCAGCAGATAAAGATTACCTATGTGAAGTAAATTATGGTAACAGAAAGTTTTTTTACACAGTACGAAAGGGTGAATATCATTTAGAGTTATTAGGTGATTATGTAAAAAATGAAACAGTTAGGGTTTTCTATCAAGGTGTTGAGATATTCACTCAACAATTAAAAGAGGATTTATCGGAATTTAAAAGAAAGAACATATTAGATTGGAAGAACAAGGAGTCAAATAGGAGATTTAACATTCATTTCGTTGATGGTCCATTTGTTGAAATATTAGATAATGTTCAATACAAGTATAATGTTCAATTCATAAATAGAAAAAATGGTAGTATCTTTTATCAAACCATTTTAGGTAGTAATCAATGGTGTAAACCCTCGACAAAGTATTATGTTGATTGGGATATAAGAATTATTGGTATAGATAACGACTATAACGGATACTATCAATTTACACCTAAAGACAAAAGGTTCTATATATCTTTCGAAAGTAAATCTTTGGGGGACACATTAGCCTTCATTCCATATGTTGAAGAATTCAGAAAACAAAAAGAATGTAAAGTGGTGTGTTCAACCTTCCACAATGAGTTATTTGAAAAAGAATATCCTGAAATTGAATTCGTGAATCCTGGTTCCGAGGTAAGTAATATTTTTGGGATGTATCGACTTGGTTTATTTTACAATGAGGGTGAAGTAGATTATGAAAGACATCCATACAATCCAATAAAAGAACCATTACAAAAGATTGCATCAGATATTTTAGGTTTAGAATACAAAGAAATTCTACCGAACGTTCCAAAATTAGGTGGACACAAAAAGAAAAGAGTATGTATCGCCATTCACTCGACCGCACAATGTAAATATTGGAATAATCCCGAAGGTTGGCAGAAAGTAGTAGACTTTATCAAATCCAAGGGTTATGAAGTTAGATTATTGTCAAGAGAAGAGGATGGATACATGGGGAATAAACATCCCAAAGGAATAAAAGTACAACCACCAAGTTCAACAAAAGAAATATTAAAAGTTTTACAGGAATCTCACTTCTTTATTGGAATTAGCAGTGGGTTAAGTTGGTTGGCGTGGTCATCGGGTATACCTGTGGTTTTGGTATCTGGTTTCACTGATGTTTATTTAGAACCATTCAAAGATATTCATAGAATTATGAATAAAAATGTGTGTAATAGTTGTTGGCACACACACAAATTTGATCCAGGAAATTGGAATTGGTGTCCAATTCATGAGAATACAGATAGACAATTCGAATGTTCAAAAGAGATTACCCCACAACAAGTCATAGATGAAATAGAAAATTTATTCTAAACTTTCAAATATTTAATACTTGAATACGAATACCAAGTATTTATTAGATATAAAATAATTTATCTAGATGAAAGTATTTGAACCATTTATAACGGGATCCTTGTCAGTTTCGGGTTCGGCACATGTTCAGGGCGACCTAACTGTGTTGGGAACCATAAACGCGACAATTAGTGGTACCACATCGAACGCGGTGAGTGCATCGTATGCACAAACAGCATCATTTGCATTAAATTCACAATTATTAGACGGTAAAGATTCAACTGAATTTGCAATCACCGGTAGTAATTCATTTAAGGGGACTCAACAGGTCAGTGGTTCCGTTAATATTACAGGTAGTTTAATAATAAACGGTACAGAATACACCGCAGCAACCTCAGGGACTAGTGGTTCTTCAGGTTCTTCTGGTTCATCAGGTACTAGCGGTACTGCTGGAAGTAGTGGAACATCGGGTTCTTCTGGATCAAGTGGTTCTTCTGGTTCTAATGGTTCTTCTGGTACATCGGGTACTTCAGGTTCTTCTGGTTCAAGTGGAACATCAGGAAGTTCTGGTTCAAATGGTTCTTCGGGTACATCAGGTACTTCAGGTTCTTCTGGTTCTTCTGGTTCTTCTGGTTCAAGTGGAACCTCAGGGTCTTCAGGAAGTTCTGGCACCTCAGGTTCTTCTGGTTCTAGTGGTTCTTCTGGTTCTAATGGTTCTTCAGGAACATCAGGTACATCGGGTTCATCAGGAACAAGTGGTAGTTCTGGAAGTAGTGGTTCATCAGGTTCATCAGGCTCATCAGGTACTAGTGGAACATCAGGTTCTTCAGGAAGTTCTGGAACCTCAGGTTCATCAGGTTCATCAGGAACCTCGGGTTCAAGTGGTAGTTCGGGTACCGTTACAATGGTTGGGTCAACAGATAATGGTGTACTCACATTAAACGGTTCATCACCAAACGCCACAGTTGAATCTAATTTACGATTCGATGGAACAACCTTATCGGTGACAGGTAGTCAAACAATTAGTAATAATTTAACTGTACTCGGTAATCTAACTGCTCAACAATATATTGTTAGTTCATCAGTAACTAACATGACAGTTCAATTTGCGAGTGGTTCTACTGCATTTGGTAACGACCAAGTGGATGTTCATCAATTTACTGGTTCATTAAGAGTAACAGGTTCAATGGTAATCCCAACCGCAACATCAACAGCTGCGGCGTTAGGAAGTGTTGCTGGTCAATTATTTTATAACACAACAGATACAAACATTTATAGATATAATGGAACAACTTGGTTAAGTGCTGCTGGTACATCTGGTACAAGTGGTACCTCTGGTTCAAGTGGTTCTTCAGGAAGTAGTGGAACAAGCGGTACATCTGGTTCTTCAGGAACATCTGGTACCTCTGGTTCAAGCGGTTCTTCTGGTTCAAGTGGAACGTCAGGTTCTTCAGGTAGTTCAGGTAGTTCGGGTTCATCAGGAACCTCGGGTTCAAGTGGATCATCTGGTACATCCGGTTCAAACGGTTCATCAGGAACAAGTGGTACTTCAGGTAGTTCTGGTTCAAGTGGTACTTCAGGAAGTTCAGGAAGTAGTGGTTCTTCAGGAAGTTCAGGAACATCTGGTTCAAGTGGTTCTTCTGGTTCAAGTGGAACATCAGGTTCTTCAGGTTCTAATGGAAGTAGTGGAACAAGCGGTTCTTCGGGATCGAATGGTTCATCAGGTACCTCAGGTAGTTCAGGAAGTAGTGGAACATCAGGAAGTTCTGGTTCAAACGGATCATCAGGGACTAGTGGTTCTTCAGGTTCAAATGGAAGTTCTGGTACCTCTGGTTCAAGTGGTTCATCAGGTACCTCTGGAAGTTCTGGTTCATCAGGTAGTTCAGGAACAAGTGGTTCTTCAGGTTCGAACGGTTCATCAGGTACCTCTGGAAGTTCTGGTTCATCAGGTAGTTCAGGAACATCTGGTTCCAGTGGAACAAGTGGTTCATCAGGTACTTCAGTGTCAGTGTCAGGAACAAACAATGTTCTTGTTAAATTCACATCAGCATCTACAGTTGGAAATTCATCAATAACCGATGATGGAACAACAGTTACAATTGGTGGTAACTTAACCGTTAATGGTACAACAACAACTGTTAACTCAAATACGGTTAATATTGGAGATAACATAATAGTTCTTAATGTTGATGAAACTGGAACACCATCACAAAACGCGGGTATTGAAGTTGAAAGAGGAACATCAACAAATGCGAGTTTAATATGGGACGAAACCGCGGATGTATGGGAAGCAGGTTTAGCTGGTTCTGAAATTCCATTAGTAACTACTACTGGAACTCAAACACTTTCCGATAAACAATTCACTTCTTTAGGTGTAGGTACCGCGGCACCTGCAACAACGGGTTTAATTAGAGCAACAAATGACGTTATTGCGTTCTTTGGTTCTGACAGTAGATTGAAAGAAAATGTAACACCTATTCCTAATCCTTTAGAAAAATTAAATCAAATCGGCGGTTATGAGTACGATTGGGTACCAATGGAAGGAATTCATGAGAATGAAGGACATGACATTGGAGTTATTGCACAAGAGATTGAAGCAATCTTACCTGAAATTGTAACCACGAGAGAAAATGGATTCAAGGCGGTTAAATACGAAAGGTTAGTTGCACTTCTTATCGAATGTGTTAAAGAACAACAAAAACAAATAGACGAATTAAAAAATAAACTTTAAAAGAAAGGGACTCAATTGAGTCCCTTTTTTATTTCTATTAACATGTTCCCACTTTGGTATTCACCTGGTTCGTAATATGGTATAGAAAGTCTAAGTTTTTGTAGATTTACAATATCTTCATTTGTGAAAGGTTCAATTTCTGTTATAACAACATCGACAGTATCCGTAAGTGTGAATTTAGATTTTAAATCGTAACGAGTGTTTTTCTGTTCATTTTCGATATAGTCGTGTGGAGTTGTCCCCAAATCAATCTTATCAAAGAAGGGTTCAACTTCGAATAGTCTATTTTTATTTCTTGTGATTAAACCCATTGAAAAAGTTTTATAGTTGAACACATCATCATCCCAATATCTAAGTTCATTAAATGCATATATCGGAATACCCCACTTTCTAACAAAATTTCTATTGGAACATATCTCAATTCGTTGTCTATCGTTTTTCATGTCATCACTAAATCTTGATGTTTGAGAAACGAAATGATATGTAATTGCGGAATCACAAGTTTTTAGTTTATAACCTTTAAGTTTTGCACGGATTAAAAAGTCGTCGTCTTCACAAAAACATGGATTAAAACTAAACCCATCAAAACCACCCACATCGACAAACATATCTTTATAACCACTCATAAAGAAAACCGCACCATTGTAAACATTATTACTGTCTTTCCATTGATGAACATAGTTATTAAATTGTTCGTAATTGAAATTGTGGAATCCTGAACCTAAATCTAATATAACCTTACCAGGTCTTTGATGACCTTTGAATATTGGTGGTTCTATAGTTGTATATGATAATAATGTATCAGGAGTTAAAAGTCTATCTATTGATTCTAAGAAACCTTCACCTATTACCATATCATTGTGAATCAATACCAATTTCTCAGTATCAACTAACTTGATACCAGTATTGTATGTGTCAGAAAATGCTAATCTATCGTCATCATGAAATATCGTTAGATAATCATCAATATCAGACATCTCTTGTAACCATTCTTTTGTACCATCTGTTGAACCACCACTACTGATTACAAAGGGTACTTCGGGATATAAATCTCTTACTCTTTTATAACAAGACTTAGTTAAATCTAATTTATTTAATACTGCTAAAACAAATGTGATATTAGTTATGGACATATAAAAACTTTTCAATGTGTAAAACCGACCCTTTAAATTTATCAATATATTCTTCAACAAAGATACCATCGGCAGTTGCCTTAGTTACATCCAATCTAAGTTGTTTTGCATATTCTGATTTTGTCATAAAGTTACCAATGTCAATTCTATATAATTTTGGTTGTGAAATTAAAGGTATGTAATCACTGTTAACCCAATTGTGAATTAAATTACAAAATACAAAATTAACGTCGTTTCTAAATTTTATAGACTCTAAAAATGTCTCAACAAAAACAGGTACATAGTAATTATCATCACCTGACATCACTACCCACTCTTCCTGTAAATTTTCTAAACCGTAATTTCTAGCGGTATGACCCCAATCTTTATGTGGACCATTTAGTTCAGAAAATCTAAACCTGTCATCGTTTTTAAAATACTCTTTTACTTGTTCATATCCTTCGTATGGTGCATCTGCAACCACGTGTACTTTCCATCTATCAACTGTTTGAACTTTAATGGACATTAATATAACCATTAATTTATCTGGTCGATTATAAGTTGGAATAATGAATTCTATTTTTTTCATAATTTACTTTTTCCAAAAACTATAAATTCCTTTATCGAGTTCATACTTGTCCCACATAAACCTATCTCTCTTTGGTTGTGTTTGTGCCCATTCCCACATGGTTTTTAAACCATCATATAAAGAAGTCTTATCTTGATAACCTAAAAGTCTTGTGGACTTATCCCAAGTTGGTACTGCAGTTTTCACTTCGTGTCTTTGTTCTTTATAAACAGTTTCACCATCTTTGATAACTTCACGTAAAACTTTATTAGCTTCGTTAATTGTATAATGTTTAGTACCACCTAAGTTGATAATTTCTTTTGAACATTCTGGTAGTTGAGAAGATTTCCATAAACCTTCTAAACAATCGTCGATATAACTAAAAGCTCTTTTTTGTTCACCATCACCAAATATTGTCATAGGTTCACCATTCATATGTTGGTACATCCAAATACCTAAAACATTTCTGTACTTGTCCCAGATGTTCTGTTTGATACCGTAAACATTATGTGGTCTGATGATACACCAATCTAAACCATGTTGTTCACCGGCAACTTTAATGTCCATTTCACAAGCATATTTTGCAATTCCATACGGATCAATCGGACAAGGTATTTGAGATTCATCAAAAATATCACCGTTACCGTGACCATACACCGCCATCGTAGATGTAAACACTAATCGTTTAACATCGTGTTTAATACATTGATTGATTATTCTTGCGGTTGCCACTAAATTATTTTCGTAGTTATACTGTCGTATAAATGGTGACAACCCTTCGGCAGCATACGCAGCAAAATGATAAACATAATCAAACTTATGAACTTCGAAACAATTTTCGATTGGATGTGTAACCAAGTTCATCTGCCAAAATTCAACTTTCGGATGAACATTTTCTTTATACCCACCACTTAAGTCATCCATACCGACAATGTGAACATCGGGGTGTTTTTCAATTATATAATCTGCCAATCGGGAACCTAAAAGACCGGCAACTCCTGTGATTAAAATTTTCATATTATAATATACTATTTTATTTGTGTTTTTAAAAGAGTTGTTGAAATTCCCTCGGTATATGGGATATAAACTAATAAGATATTATTTTCATCTAACCACTCTTGTGTGAAATTCATTTGTTTATAGTAATCTTTTTTTGCCCAATCCGAACCAATAACAACGAAATCAGGACTAACAGATAAAATTGTTGGTTTTGAATCCTCACCTTCAGAGTTTGGTATTACTTTATCGACGTACTTACACGACTCTAACATTTTTTTTCTTCCCTCATAAGATATTATTGGTTTTGATTTTTTATAACGTTCAATAAATTCATCTGTGTTTAATGAAACGATTACAACATCACCAATTTTTTTACAATTCTTTAAAAAATTTACATGACCAGGGTGAAATAAATCAAATGTTCCACCTGTATAGACTATCTTCTGTTTCTCCATTTTTTTACTATTTCAGTCTTTATTAAATTTATATCGGTAAAGGGACTAACACATTTAGAATTGGAATAAAATGGTGTCACATTTGTTAAATTCTCATGTGTAAACACTATACCTAACAATCTTTCCATTGCTTGAGATTCAGATTTTTTTGTTGGTAAAATATTACTGATACCATTTTGATGTAAAATATCTAAAACACTTCTTGATATCATAAACGAATTAAATTGAATCATTTTAAAACCATCGTCTAAGTATTCATATTTTGTTGACTTTAGTTTTTCTTTCACCCACCCTTTCTCTTCTGATGTCGCGGACTCCCAACCATTACAAAAGTTGATTGGTTTAAAATCTAAACTTTTATATTTTTCAATTGAATCTAGTAAATGCATTGAATCCTGTAGAAAAACATATTTCTCATCGTAAAAATTTTTGTATACGTGCCACATCCCACCCGATTCATAATTTTTATTAGATATATCACAAACAGTTATGTTCTTCATTTCTAAATCCGAAAAGTGTGATTTATCTGTTGAACATGAATCAACTACTACAATTTTATCGTTTGGGTGATATTTTTGAATACTTTCAATACATGAAAATAAATCCATTTTATGTACATCAGATTCACATTTACTTACAATACTAAAAATCATTTCTTGAAAAAGTTTAAAATACCGAACATCAATTCATTCATGTTATTTGTTGATTTATTTGCCACCTCTTTCACTTCTTCGTGTGTAGTTTTATTAATAACATTGGTTCTATAAACATTTGTAATTAATGAAAGTGATAGAATTTTCATTGACATATGATTTGCAACTATAGTTTCGGGAATTGTTGACATACCCACAGCATCTCCACCTATTGTTTTTAGAAATCTAAATTCTGCGGGTGTTTCATATGTTGGACCTGATAGTGCAACTAAAACCCCATCTCTTATTTTTATATTTTTATCTTCAGCAACCTTTCTCGTATGTTGAATTAATTCTTGATTATAAACTTCACTCATGTCAGGAAATCTTGTACCTAAATCATCTTCATTTAAACCAATTAAAGGATTATAACCCATTAGGTTTATGTGATCATTAACAATCATTATATCCCCAACCTCAAAATCTTGATTAATACCACCAGTTGCGTTTGATGTAATTAAATAATTAACACCCAATAGTTTCATAATTCTTATTGGGTATGTTATTTTTTTCATTGAGTAACCTTCATAAAAATGGTTTCTACCCTGCATTGCAACAACAGGGATTTCATTTAAAAATCCAAAAATTAAATTACCTAAATGACCCTGTGTTGTTGGTTGAATAAATCCAGGTATTTCATTATAAGGTAACACCACCTTATCGTTTATTAATTCAGACACTCCTCCTAATCCTGAACCTAATATAATACCCACCATAGGTGATATAGTGGTTTTATTTTTTATATAATCCAATGTGTCATTATAATTCATTATACTAAATTGTTGAATAATATTTATTTTGTTTTTCTTGTCTCCTTATATCTTTATGGTGAATGATACAATATTCATCTTGATCTGGTAGAATAGAATAATACTTGGCACCTATGATTCTTTCATGAACAGAACCATTCCAACTTAGTCCCTTTTTATATAAACGACCTTGATAATCAGGAAAGTTTATTCTATTCTTCTCATCTATTCTCCATTTCCACTCTTTAATGTGATTTTCAGTTATACCGTCTACTATATTAATTCTTGGAAAGAAAAATAAATCAACTTCAGAATTTAATTCTATTATCTTATCGATATTTTTTAATAAATCTTCATGCAACATTTCATCCGCATCTAACTGAAAAATGTAATTGCCAGTACAATATGAATTTAATCTATTTTTCCAATCAGCAAAATGATTGTTAAATGATTTAGATTTAAATGTTTTCAAATCATCCGTATTATTATATTCTAATAGAAAATTTAATACTCTTTTATCACCATTTTTTTCATCGTATAGAATTATTATATCATCTTCTTTTCTTTTATTCTCTAAAAGAAACGGGACTAATTTTTTTATCTCATTATATTCTCCTGATACTGTTATGGCATATGTAATCCTCATTGTCTTTCTCTTGCGAATATTTTAAATGTTCTTCCGTTATTATTGAATATGATATTACCATTTGGTGTTGGTGATACGTGAATATGTAAATCATTAGGACCCGAACTAAAAACTGTCGGTTCTTCTTCATCAAATTGAAAACAAAATTCAACATCATTTGATTGAAATGTTGGTGGTTGAATAGTCAAATGTTGACGAAGTGTTAAGTGTGAATCTTCTCCCCTTAATAGTTTAAAACTCATTATTTGACTTTTGTTAATTTAGGTAAAACCAGTTTATGTTCTTTTGGTTTTTCAATAATATATGGTGTAATGATTTCTTTAAATCTATCAGTCATTTTTGATAAACTAAAGTTTTCTGAATTTAATTTCCTTAATTCTTCTGAATTATTTTTGAAGTTATCATAATCTTTTTTGGTTATTTTTAAAACTTCAATAAACTCACTATAATTTGCACTAAACCATTTTGAACCTTTAATTATAAAATCGTCCACAACACTATCATGTACCTCTACTAATTTACCACCAATCATAATTGCTTTATCCATTGGTAGAAAGTCTTTATGACCCGACCAATTAGATGCAATTATTGGTTTACCTGTCATAGTAAACTCCAACAACGGTCTACCAAATCCCTCACCTTTTGTAATTGATACCATAGATTTAACCTTTGGGTGGTTATACAATGAGTTCATCTCCTTATCCGTCAACTCTCCAAATAAAAGATAAAGTGATGGTGGATTTTTATAACCTTCACAAATAGTTTGTATTTTTTTTCGTAACACTTCTCTTTCTTTAACCGAAAAAGTTGCATGTGATGTTTTAAGGATTAAAGCGGGTTTATCATCACTATCATTAAATGCCTCCATAAAACACTTAATCAACATACCAACATCTTTCCTATCTTGACCTAATTCACCTTTTAACCAATGACCCACAAACAGATATGCGAAGTCTTCTTTGATATCTAAGTCAAACTCATCACCAATATTATTATAAACATTAGTATCAACACCTTCAAATAACACTTCTATTGGTTTTGTTATTTTATGTTGACTAACTAATTTTCCTGTTAATTTTTCAGTTTCATTATAAACCGTTTGCACTAAAACATCTTTCGAAAACTTTGAAGTTGTAATAACCAAGTCCATAACATTACAACCATCAACCCAATTTTTAGGTGCGATTGTTGTTTCTATTCCTGCGGTTATACCAATATTAAAATTACCCAATCTTTGAAATTCGTTTGGTACAGTTACCTGAACATAAAAATCTGGTTTATAAATTGAATTAGTAACAATTGATTTCTTAATCCAATCGTGAAACACATTCCCATCTTCTAGTGCTGTTCTAGGTGTGTATCCCCAAGCACAACTATCTACTTTAATATCAAATAAATTCATTTCATATAATGAATGAAGTAAGTCCCTTGAGTGAGCACCATATCCACTTCTTGTTTCTACAGGGCCTCTAAATAATAATGTTGGTTTACTCATATAATCTTATGTAAATTAAATCTTTTCTTAGGTTTCCAATTATTAAGGGTTTCCTCGATACCCTCTATCATTTTATCCGACATCACTTTAGTTGAAAAATTTTCTATTGCAAATTCTCTTCCAAGTAAACCGATTCTTTTTCTTTTCTCTTTTCCATATAGATACATTTGAAGAATTGACTTAGCAACATCTTGATTGTTAACTCTATCATCGAAAATATATGGAGTTGCTGGTGAACCATTAATACTATTAACAGACGGCCAAACAGGTATCACCCATTCACCTTCCTGAACTAGATGCATAGATTTTTCTTTGTTATGTAATGAACCAATCTCAATGTAATCGTCAGCGGTAAAGTTGAAACCACATTGGTCTTGTAAACCACCTGTAACATTAACAATGATTGGTGTTCCTGACATTAAACTTTCTAACGTGGTCAAACCAAATCCTTCATTACTAGCTATGTTAATTGTACAGTCAACAGAATTATAAATTTGATTTAGTTTTTCCTGATCAAACTTCCTATCGGTTATCTTAACATCATAATTTTTACACACAGATTCGATAACTGTCGGTAAATCTGTACCATTATTGTCAACAGAAGATGTGTGCATTAATAACAAACATTTTTCGGATTCTTCTTTTGGTAACATTTCACAAAACAAATTGAAGGCGTGAATTACATCCGATGTTTGTTTTCTTCTTATGTTTCTATTGTTATAGAACAAAACAAATTCATATTTTTTATTACCATGAATCATCATTTGAATATCGTCATCGATTTTGTCAATCGGTTTGAATGTATTTTCGTTTACACCGTGAGGTACATATGATATTTGTTTTTTGTTAAGAGGTGAATAGGTACTATGAGTTGTTAATGAACCAACTCTATTAACAATTCCATAGGTTTGTTTTGAAATACATCCAATCCAATCACAAGATTCATAATAATCTCTATTATAAAGTGGGTCAGGAATGTTATCCCAAACATGATAGTACAAAATTGGTACCTGTTGTCTGATTTCACTTTCATTATCATACAACCACTGCCAATAATGTGGGTCTGTGAAATGTAGAATTGCGTCAGGTTTTTCTTCTTTTATTAGTGTACGTAATATATTAATATCACCGTAACCATTACAAGGATAAATCTTCAAACTAGCATCCATAACACCGGTTTTTTTCTGAGCATCCTCATTTACATACACCACTTTTCCCAATTCAGGATGTTTAATTGCCGCACCTAATTGGACCCAATCATATTTGTGTATCGTTCCAAGTACAAATTCTTTCGACATAGTCGATATACCCGATGTCATTCTTAAATCATCGGACAATAATAAAATTTTCTTTTTCATTAAAATTTCGAACCGCTTGAAGCTAAACCATTATGATTATCAATCACATCTCTAAATTTTTCGTCTTTGTTGTATAAGTCCAAAGACCTATTGACTAATTTTTGTAGATTTATCGAACTCTCAATAGATTTAATTTTAAACTTTTTGTAGACATCGTCCAAGATGTTTACACTTGTTAGCTTTGTTTCCGCTTTCATATTAGTATATATATTTTTATATATTATTTAAGAAAAATAATAACGGACAAAAAAAATTCGTCCGTTATTTATTCCGAATCCCCACCAATCTGCTTTAGTTTATCAACGATTTGATTAACTAAAGTTTCCTGTGATTCAGTTAAAGGTTGTTTTGTAGACTCCTCAACAAATTTGATGTTAATTGTTGGTGGAGGTGGAGGTGTTTGATTGGTTGTTTCTTGTCTTTTTTTACATCCGCATCCCATAATATTTTGATTTTAATTATAAATAGTTTGGTTTATTGAAAATATTTTTTTATACTTTACTTAAAATATAACGAATTCTAAAATAAAAATCAATGGAAAAGGACTTTAAAATGGTTAAAAGTGTCTACACATCAAATTTTGATGCGATTAAAAATATAATGGAATTATATGGAATCGAACAATTTGATTTAGACTGCACATATTCGAAAGGGAATTTTTGGAAGGACTTACCCCAACCAAAAAATAAAAGTGACATTTATCCTGTAAATGATACTGTTGTCGAAGCTAGTTCAGAGAACTTACCATTTGAGGACAATTCAATGAAAAGTGTTATGTACGACCCACCGTTCGTAATTGTTGGGAGTGGAATGGGTCATAGAGGTAACAAAGAAGGAAGTTCTATTATTGCAAAAAGATTTGAGGGTTACGGTACATATGATGAATTAAAAGTAAACTACTACAACACCCTAAAGGAATTATATAGAATAGTTGATAAAGGTGGATTTGTGGTTATGAAATGTCAAGACACTGTATCAGGTGGGAAAAACTACTTTAGTCATGTTATGGTAATGAATATGGCGTACAAAATTGGATTTTACCCAAGGGACATGTTTGTTTTGACATCTAATGTTAGAGTAAACGCTTTCAATGGTACAAAGTGGGCAAAACAACACCACGCAAGAAAGTATCACTCATATTTTTGGGTGTTTGAAAAAGTTAAACCTAAGGTTACTTACGATTTTATAACACAGGGTTTTGAGGTGACCCAAGATATAGATTAACTCTATCACCAACTTTCATATTTGAACATGTACCACCAGGAAATTCGATAACGTGATCTCCGATTCCGGTATATCTTGGTGGGTTCATAGTGTGAGGGTCTGCGGGTGGACAGTTATGATGTATTTTGGATATGGTATTCTTATTAACAAAGACAATGTCTAATGGTATTAAACAGTTTTTCATCCAAAAAGAATGATGACCCATACCCATTTTGAACACCATACAACCATTTAGTTCCTTTCTACCCATCATACCCTTTTGTATATCTTCAGGATTTGAAAGGTATTCTGCATTAAATTTTTGATTACCGATAATAACACTCATAACAATAATTATTTGATTTTTGTGTTATTTTAATTATATTATTAAAAATGTTAAACGTTTATCATAGTTACATACCGAAAGAAATTAATCACCCAACACTGAAAGGTATTATTTGGAAGGAACAGATGTACCCCCAACTATTGAGTGTACTATTAGCAAAAAAACATTATAAAAATATATCATTTTTTACAAATAATTTCACCAAAAGACAGATGTTGGATATGGGTATACCCTATGATAATTACGAAACTGAATTATTGGAAAATGAAACCAGTAAAACTTTTAGTTATTATAAGTTGAAGGTTTTTGAAAACTTGAAAGAGAAGTTTTTACATATTGACACCGATACTATTTTGTACAGAAATTTTGATTTCGAAAACATCTCTAAAGATTTTCTTTTCTCACACCCCGACCAACCAAATTTAGATTCGATAAATGAAAAACATTTAGAAATAATCACAAAAACATACACGGGGTTATTTTACATTTTAGAAAAGCAACATAGTGATTTTTTTAAAAAGAACTTTAAGGTTTCTAAAATCCCAAACATGTCTTTAGTTTATGTAAAGGATTATGATACATTTAATTTGGCTTCAAAAAAATCAATTGAACATTATTTAAAGAATCAAGAATTAATTGATGATTGTGAATATGGTGCATGTTATATTGAACAATTACACATTCATTTAAATTTATTAGAATTAAGTGAAACATATCGAAAACAAAATGAGAATAATTCGAACTTCATGTCAAATAATGAGTTCCTGATTAATCTCAAAGAAATGGATTCATTAAACAATCGAGATTTTTTAATTAGATGGAAACTATCCATACCAAAAAATTCACCCTTAAATGAATATTTGTTTGATGAATGTTTTTTAAATGATAGACACCATTACGAAAACAAAGAAATTATAATAACAAAAGAAGAGGATTTGGTGACTCTGTTTGATTTTGACTTCTTTGGTATTCAACACCTTACCTATAATAAATGGTCTAAAATCTTCCAATGTATTTGCATTGGATACATACATAAAAATTTTGGTGAGGATTGGTTAAGGTCGATACACGATTACTACAAAAAAACATACCCCAAATACAACTTGAGTACTTTGTCAGAGGGGGAATTACTATACGAAAAACTGACAGGTTTTAAGTTTTGATTTTTTTGTATTATTCAAAATATTTTATTATATTTGATTTATGGAAAATATATTCGGAGGTTTGATTGAATTCAATAATGAATTAGATTTTGATCATTTCATAAAAGAAATGAATCAATCCGATGCCATTTCAATTATCGAAAAGGCATTAGAGTATTCGCATGGACAAGGTGCATTTTCTGTACAAGAAACTTATTTTATTTATAAATGTCTTAAAAAACTAAAAGAAAATGGATTTAACATCGGAGATGATGAATTACAACAAAGTTAAGGATATAGTTCTTAACAAGTTAGTTGAAGAAAACCTTCTTGATGAATCTGACGCGGATGAATTTCGAGAAAGATGTCAAGTCTTAATTTATAAAGGAAAGTGGTTCAGTGATTGGTTCGATAAAAACATGAAAACTGAAGGTGCAAATAAAGACTCATACTACATTCGGATGATTGAACTCAAAGAAAGGGAAGATGATGTTGATAAATTATTAAGAAGAACAACTGGAAATTATGACGAATAAAGAACCAAAATACTTAACAGACTTCTTTGTCTATAAAAAGAAATTTCATTGGTTTATCATACCAACAATTGTTTTCTTTTATCGAAAAGATGTATTTTTTGAAACAGGAATTACGTCACCAGCGGTCGGTTTATCAATTCGTTGGTTAACATTTTTTGCTGGTGTCCAATTCCAAAAAAACATTTACTACAATAATGGAAAATAAAGACACCATAATTAGATTCATAATTGGTACAACACTCATAATAGTTTTGACAATTATTGCGGTGCGTAAACCAAATGACATGACTCCACCACAATTTCAAAACACCTCAAAAGAGGATTCTTTAAAGTCTGTTATTAATTCTTTACAGGCTGAGTTTGAAAAAGAATCAGATGGTTGGGACAATAAAGAGCGTCGTTACGAAAGTATCATATTTGAATATGAATACGGAATCGAGAGACTTAAAGAAGTGTATCCTGAGGCATATAGAGAATTTCATAGAACTATTGGTTATAAAGAAAATTACTCTCGTGAAACAGAAAGAGATAATCGAAAAAGATTAAAATCTTATGAATAATGTTTGGACATTTGGTGATAGTTTAACTGCACCATTTAGTGAGTTATATAAATGGTCAAAAAGTTATATAGATTGGAAAGGATATAAACCAAATGTGTATGGTGATTTTGTTGCAGACAGTTTAGGTTTTAATTTAAATAATTTAGGTGTAGGTGCATCAGACAATTACTCAATACTTCAAACTTTTTGTAACGTCACCAACAAAATAAAAGAAGGTGATTTACTATTATTCGGATGGAGTTCTCCACTTAGATTTAGGATGGCAACAAACGAAAAAAAATGGTGTAGTATTTTACCATCTTCCGATGTTAATAATTTTAATTACATTGAAAACGTCGGGCCTAACACACTAACAGAGACATTATTAAATAGAAACAGTGTTGTTTATATCGAAGAGGTAAACAGTTGGATAAAAATGATTAATAATTCATTTAAAAATGTTGATGTGATTCATTGGTCCGCCTTCGATAAAAACCTAACTTCAATATATGCTGGTGGTTTGGAGAGGATACAAGACGAAACAAATAATGAAATTATGGACACACATCTTAGTGAGAATGGACATAAACGACTATCTGAAATTCTTTTAAATTATTATCACTCAGGTACGAAAAATAAAATTATTTAATTAATAAAATTTTGAAATGAATAATATTGATAGACAATATCAAAGTCTTTTAGAAGATATCTTAAATAATGGAGTAAAGAAAGGAGATAGAACGGGCACAGGAACTCTCTCAGTTTTTGGTAGACAAATCCGTCACAAAATGAGTGAAGGATTCCCTCTACTCACCACAAAGAAAATGGCGTGGAAATCTATTGTTACTGAACTGTTATGGTTCTTGAGAGGAGACACCAACATCAAATTCTTATTGGACTACGATTGTCATATTTGGAATGGTGATGCTTATAAAAGATATGAAAGAGCACGAACTTGGGAATTACAAGACACACCACCGATGAATGAATTCATCAACAAAATCAAAACTGATGAAGAGTTTTCTAAGACATGGGGTGAATTAGGACCAATCTACGGTAAACAATGGAGAGATTGGAACGGGGTGGATCAAATTAAAAATTTAGTCAACGAACTCAAAACGAATCCTGATAATAGAAGATTAATGGTGTCTGCTTGGAATGTTGGTGAGTTAGATCAAATGGTACTTCCACCCTGTCATTATGGATTTCAACTATGGACAAGGCCATCAACCAGAGAAGAAAAAATTGTAAATCCCGGTAAGTATCACAGAATCTCATTAATGTGGAATCAACGAAGTGTAGATACGTTTTTAGGTTTACCATTTAACATTGCGTCTTATGGTTTATTATTAGAGATTATCGCGAAAGAAGTTGATATGGTTCCTGAAGAATTAATAGGTAATTTAGGTGATACTCATTTGTACCTCAATCATATTGAACAAGCTAAAGAACAAATTAGTAGAGAACCGTATGAATTACCAACAATTGAAATAACCGAAAGAAATTGGTATCAACATGAATTGGTCAAAGAACATTTGGGAGAAAAAACATTTGAACAAAAAATATTAAGTTATAGACCCGATTGTTTTGAATTAATAAACTACGAGTCTCACCCTAAAATTAAGGCACCTTTATCTAATTAAATTATGGACGATAAAAAAGAAGAGATTATTCAAGAAATAATCAAATTAAAAACCACTAAAGAAAATACTCTTGATAATAAATCCAAAATACAGAGGTTACAACAAGAGTTAGATAAAATAGAATATGAGAAAAAAAACACAAAAGATTTATAAAGAATGGAAAGACGCGACATGGTTTGAAATTTGGGAGGGTATTAGGGATAATTTCACATTCGGATTTTTAGGTGCAACATTAGTTGTATTCATCGCAACAAGAACCGATGCTGCGGTTTTACTCGCTTACATTGCTTATTATTTTTTTATGGGTAGAATTGTCAATCGACCTAAGTATGTGACTGACTTAGGTAAACTAATTGTATTTCCAATACCCTCCGCTTTAGGAGCGTTTACGGGATACAAAATATCGTATATATTAATTGAACTTATTAACAAAATTTAATGAAATTTTTAATTACAATATTACTATTGTTTTTTACATTGAACACATTTTCCCAAACTCCCTTTGAGAAATTTGAAGATGGTGTCTTCACAGAAGATACGGTCTTAAATGGTTTTATCTTAAAATGGTTAGGTAAACCATATAAATTAGGGGGTAAAACCGAGAAGGGTATTGATTGTTCACAATTTAATAAAAGACTGTATAAAGACGTATATAATGTCACACTTGAAAATGTGTGCTATAAACAATGGAACCAAACTGGTAGAATTAAACGAGATAGTTTACAGGTCGGGGACTTACTGTTTTTTAGGAGTACAAGATCACCGAGTGGTTGGCATTGCGGTGTTTATATAGGAAATACCTATTTTGTCCACGCAGCAAATAAGTACGAGGGAGTTAAGATTAGTTCATTATCCGAACCAAGGTATAATAAATCATATAAAGGAGGAGGAAGAGTTAAACCTCAAGACCTACCCTGACCTCTGTATTTTTTTGGTTTTTGGTCCTTAGGTCCAAATGATTTTCTTGCTTTACCTGTTGTTTTTTTACCGAATGAAACCTTCATTGAAGAGGATGTACCTTTACCCTTTGCCATAAAATATATTTTTATTATAAATATGGATATACTAACTTTTTTTATTACTTTTGTTTAATAAAAGATTCAAAGATGGTAGATGTTTTAACTCAGAAATTCACGTTTGCGATGATAACTCCATTTAAGGATTATTGTCAACTTTCAGATGGTCATAAATTAAAAAAACGATTTAACGACTCCTTAGAATTATTCGAAGAGGAGGACGATGATTTGTTTATAATTAAAACTGGAATTAAAAAGATTGATGGGGGGTTTCGTGGAAAAATTTTAACTCTACCCCATAAAAAGAAAAAAAGAACCAACTACTTCACAACAGAAGAAAAGGTACAAGAAAGATTCACATTAGATTACGTTTATTCGGATGGTAAAGGTGGACATGGTTTTGATACAACAAAAGATAGACACATCAAAAATCATTATGGTAGACCATTTTCTGAAATAACAATTGTAACATTAGAAAGGTCGGTTAGGATACACGGTGATAAGATAACCATAAAGTTATATGCTCAAACCAAATCAAGAGGATTCAATTGCATCTATTTTAGAAAAAGTTATAATGTTCAATCTTTAACCGTAAATCTTAAAACAGGTAATTTTACAATTGCAAACATCAACAAAACAGGTAAAAGAAATCTTAAATCTTTTAAGGTAAATTCATTTAGATTGTTAAAAACCTTGATTAGTGGTCGTTCTTTCTTTGAACCAAAAAATTATATATCCAAAACATCACCAGTCTATAATGAGTTTGAAAAAACCTTCAATGATAAATTATTCACAAACAAAATAAAAGAATGTTTAGACATCCAAAGTCCAAATTCTAATTACTCACAGAATACCGATTTATTTTTAACTGACTTTGTTAATAAATTCACAATACTTAAAAAAATCAAAATACCAAATGGTGATTTTGTTTATTGGTTGACTAATTTTTATCCCACAGAAAAGTATCTCAAGAAGAATGATAGAAAACTCATTACTTCAATTTTAGATATGTTAGGTATTAAATCTAAATTCACCAATAAAATATTACATGAATATCCGAATATTGATTTAATGGGTCTTGTAAAATTTTGTGGTTACTTTGGAAGTGAATATACGAAATACATCAGTAATATAGACCCTAGTGTTTTTGCCAATTCATATATAAAAAAAACCAATGATATAGATTTTACTAACAATAAATTTAATTCATTAAACAATAAGAAGGTTTATTATTTGAAGGATATCGAAAAGGAAAATCTAATAAAAATTGCAAATTCACAAAGTTATCGTTCATCCAATATATTATCAGAATCTTTCACACAACTACTCGATGATCATTTCAGAATGATTGAGACAATAAGGGAATACGACCCAGATATTTTTATGAAAGTTAAAACTTATAATGACTTCCACACTGAACACTCAGAACTTTCAAAAGTTATGACGGCAATAAACAAAGGTTGGGTTATCGAATATAAGTTTAACGAAAAAATGGTTGAGGACGTTGAAAAACCAATCCCACTAAAAATAAATTTAGGAGACGAATCGAACTCAATTTATAGTGAAGACTTGGGTGTTTCTTTCTATCCGAAAGTTTTAAAAAGAGAAGAGGAGTATATTGAAGAGGGTAAGTTTATGCATCATTGTGTTGCATCATATGCTGACAAAGAGAAATCAATCATCATTTCTGTCAGGACGGAAGATGGTTCCGATAGGGTAACTTGTGAATTTGACTGTCAAACAGGAAAACTTCTACAAGCAAGACATTTTTGTAATCGAGTACCACCTGCAGATATTGAACATGTTATTCTAAACGAATTATCTGAAAAGACTAAAAAATATGCTAGATTAGGTTTATTACACGCATCTGAAAAATTAAAGGTTGCGGTAAAAATAAATGGAATAGAAGTTGTAAAAAAAGAACCGACTAGATATGGTGATTTTTTAGATAATCAATTTATAGGGTTTTAAAAAAACTATATACTTTGAACTTAAATCCACATATATTTTATATGTGGATTTATTATTTAAACATAGTCAAACAAAAAAAGATAGGAAAAGTCCTGCAACATCCGTATGTGATTTAAAACTTTTCGGTGATGATGATTTTCTAATATATAGTGGTGTTTTTGATTTAGAATATAGTAGATATGGATCAAGAAAACATGTTACTTTCGAACACGAATTAAACATCTGTTTAATAAGTGGAGATATCAAAGTTACATACAGAATAGTAAATGACAACCTAAGTGATGAAAATGTATATAAAACATCTTATAAAATAAAAAGAAATGATTTTAGGATGTTAAACGATTTAATTGAAAATGGATATTACAGAGGAGAAAAAAGATTAAATTATTGGGGAGTCAAATATGAAAGGGCAATAAATGAAATTAGTCATCTTATAATAAACAGAGTAAAACCAACCTTTAAATCTGAATTTTACAACAATAAATCATACAAAGAAAAACCAAGTGTAAATGAGTTGTACGATATTTTAGTTGACTTCCATTTAATAAAAAAGAATATCAAAGGACACGATAATGTTTATTATGATATTATGGACTTATATCCATCAAAAAAATACTTAAAATTAAACGACAATAAATTTCTCCCGTCCGTTTTAGATTCCTTAGGTATAAAATCTAAGTACCTAATAAAAGAATTAAATACAATAGAAATACCGGTCAATATAAATGCATTGAATTATCTATGTAAACTATTTGGTGAAAACTATTTAGATTATTTAAAGAAAATAAATTGGATCACTCATTGTTATGATATACGAATACCAAAAATAAAACCAGAGTCATTAAAGAATGAAACCGAAAAAAATAGTTTTGTAAAATTAATTAACAATTGGGACTCAACCACAATTAACACAGAATCAATATTCACGGGGATTGATAAATTACTAAAACTAAGAAGAAATTTAGAATCAAGAGGAACATCAATTATATTGACTGCCAAAAACGATAATCAATTTAATGGTCTAATTGAAAAATTAAATAATTTAAAACAATATTATCAAAGAGGTTACAAAGTAAAATACATTCATCCCGAAGATTTTATTAATGATGTGCAACAAGACATTACAATTAATAACGAAACATTTAAAATTAAAGTATTGACCACCGAAGAAGACTTTATCAATGAGGGAGTCTTTATGAAAAACTGTATGTCCAAACAATTCAACAATGGAATACTTTACATTTATTTAAGAGGAACATTAAAAAATAAACACATCAACCTTCAATACAGAAAAGGATCACTTGTTCAATCTTATGGTAAGTCTAATACAACCACACCTAGTATGTTCCAACCATTTATCGATATTTTAAATGAAAAATTCAAAAAATATCAAAGTTTAACATGGTTAAAAGAGAAATATGAGTATATAACATATTGATATTCATATACTTACCTTTTTTTTAAGATTTATTTGTATATTTTAAAAACGAATAGTAATTTTGTTATAACAAAACAAAACTTACTAAAAATGAAAAAAGGAATCGTTATTCTCGATCTCTTCGCCGGCTATGGCGGAGCAGAACTTTCGGCAAAATTTGCAGGAATCAAAGTTCAAAAAAGTTACATCAGTGAAGTTAACAAATCAGCACTTAAGGTTTTAAAAAAACACTTCCCAAAGGCAGTCTTTGTTGGTGATGTGAGAAATTTAAAGGCTAAGGATTTTGTTGATGTCACGATTATTTGTGCTGGTTCGCCCTGTCAATCTTTTTCTTTCGCAGGAAAAAGAAAGGGTATGGTTACAAAAACAAATCATGAAATTTATACACTCGAACAATACATGAAACTTAAAAAAGAGGGTTTTGAATTCGAGGGTCAATCATATTTGTTTTGGGAGTTTGTGAGATTATATAAAGAGATAACAAAACTACAAAGAAAGATGGGGTTACCCGAAGCGAAATTTATTTTGGAGAATGTCGATATGGAGGAGAAATGGGAGAACATCATAAGTAAGGCTGTTGGTGTTAAACCTGTGGTATTTGACGCTGCGGTGGTAAGTGCACAAAGTAGGGTTAGATTATTTTGGACTAACATTGGTGAGATTAAAGTACCAAAAGATATGAACATTAAACTTGGTGATGTGATTGAAGGTGCGGTTGCTGGTGTCGGTTTCAGAGGTAGAAAACTAAAAGGACAGGATTTTTATTCTTACCCCAAAACAGTTAGAAGCGATAACAAGTGTAATTGTTTGGTAACCACTTTGGGTAATAAAACGAAAGAAGGGAAGTATTATGGTACGGGATATTATCAGGACAAAAAAGGTAACGTCAAATCTCTGACAATTGAACAGGCTGAAATCCTACAAGGATTGGAAGCTGGATATACAAATGTTGAGGGGGTCTCTAACACCGCTAGAATTAAAATGATTGGGAACGGATGGTCCATTCCTGTGACCGGTAGAATTTTCCAATATTTTAAAAAACAGACAAAAATTTTGAATTCAAAGTAATTTTATTTATATTTTATTATGCAACCAAAAGAATCAAAAACAAGTAGACATTTTTGGGTTAGTTTAGTCAAGAGTGTTTTAAGAATTGGAGCTTGTTATTTTCTATTTAATGAGCAATTCGGTAACAGTGCAATCCTATTAGGACTTGCTGAAATATTAGGAATAGTTGAAGAACTTTAAAACAATAAAATGAAAACATTCAAAGACTTAGAATTCGAAATAATGACAGACCCGTACATGTCGGGAAAGAAATCGAGAATTCATTTTGATAATGGATATGGTGCTTCTGTTGTTAGTCACACGTTTTCTTACGGTGGTAAATCGGGATTGTATGAGTTGGCAGTTTTAAAAGATGATGATATTCATTATGACAACCCTGTTGCTGGTGGTGATGTTAGAGGATATCTCACAGAAGACGCGGTAACAGAATTATTAATTGAAATTCAAAAACTGTGAAAATAATAAGTAATATTAAATTTTATCTTGTTTTACTATCATTGTCTTTGATAATGATGACAGTAAAATATTTTAATTTACAAAATGACTTAATCAAGAAACAAGTTGAAATCGATAATTTAAAAGATGAAATCTATGTTAAAGATTTGAATCTTGGTTCTTATGAAATGATGTGGAGTATTTTAGAAGAGATAAATAAACCATTAGCGGATTCAATAGATTTACAAGTAGAATAAAAAATATTGTTATGTCAGATGAAGAATTTAAACAACATATAAGTGGGGACTTGGGTTTTGGTTCACAATATGTAAACATCAAAGCAAGTACAATTATAACAATGTACGAACAGTTCGTGGCACATACAGATGAGGGACCACAAGTTCTTAATGTTAAAATAACCGCAGATTTTGATGAGATACCCCAAAAGTATCGTGAAATATTTTTGAATGTGTTGACATCAAAATACTTAAACAAGGTTTCTTTTGGTAATAATCCATTTTCAGAATGTAAACCAATTGTGAGAAGAAAATGGTGGCAGTTTTGGAAGTCTAAGTACTTTATGCAAATGCAATAAAACTAAGAACATGAAATATCTAATCTTAATCGGTGTTGTAATAGTAGTTTGGATAGCTTACGAAATTTGGAGAGCCCCATTAATGATGGAAACTGAAGATGGTAAACTCATAACAAAGAGACCTACAAAAAAACTAAGTGACTTATGGCGGAAGGAATCTTAAAATTCGACTTAAATGATTTTGATGATAGAATTGCACACTTACGTGCGGTTAAATCATTAGATATGGCTTTAGCATTGTGGTCAATAATTCACAACACCAAAAAAAATTTAGAGTGGAGTTTTGAAAGTAAAGAAATCGATAAGTATGAAGCGTTAGATTTGGTTTACGAAAAAATACACGAGATATTAGAGGAACATAACATCAATATCGATGATTTGATAGTTTAAATATTTATTATTATGATAGAATTTTTCAAAAACAATCAAAAAAACATAACAATGGGAGCAGCAATCGTCCTTTTATTGATATGTTATTTTCAACAAAAAGAGTTGGCTAAACTCAGAAAAGAGGTTCACTCAACAGAACAAATAAACATCAATAAAACAACAACAGACTCTCTGTTGAATAAATTAAAATAAAAACATGAAAGAGACAAGATTAATTAAGGCACTTCGTGCAAAGGCTATAGCAGAAAAAGAACAAGCTTTAATGGCTTTAGAACTATTAACGGAAAACGCTGTTGGTATAGGTGATCACACTGCAAATGATTTCTTTCAAGATGGGGAAATCGCATTACAAAGATTGGTAGACGCCGAAGATAAACTTGAAGTGTTGGATAAATATTTTCCGAAAAACAATGAGGGATGATAACAATCAGTGAAGATGCTCTTAAACATTTAAAAGATATTATGGAAGAAGAGGGTATTAGTAATAATACCCATTTTCTTAGAGTAGGTGTTAAAGGTGGAGGATGTAGTGGATTATCTTACGTGATGGATTTTGATGATGTGAAAACCGACCAAGATGAAGTGGTTGAGTTACAAAATGGTTTTAAGGTGGTCGTTGATAAAAAATCTGTTCTCTATTTGTTCGGAACCGAACTACAATATTCAAGTGGATTAAACGGAAAAGGATTTCAGTGGGTCAACCCAAATGCGTCTAGAACATGTGGTTGTGGTGAAAGTTTTTCTCTTTAATTTTTTTTTTTCATTTATTTTTTTTATATATTTTAAGATATGAAATATATCATAACTTATACCATTTTCTTTAGTCTTCTTTATTATCTTATTGGATATAAGAAAATATGGGAGAGACTACTAATGTTCAAATTGAAAGAATATTGGACGGATTATAATATAATTGAATTTGTATCTTGGATAGCAAAGGCAATCATTATCGTACCTGGTTTGATATTCGGTATAGAGTTATGGTATATGCATTTCATAACACTCACCACTTCTTCGTTATTGATTTGGGCAAGTATGAGAAAATCATTACCAACGTTAATTGTTTTTAACACAATTTGGATAATAATTTCATTAACAATAATAATTAAAAATTTAACTTAAAATTATGCCGTATTTTACACCCGACGATTTCGACATTGATCCATCAGAATATGTTGACTCATGTAATTCACGTGAAATTAAAGAATTAATAGAAGTATTAATTGAGGACGGACATATAGAACCAAGTCAAACCCAAAAAAATCTATCGAATGGTATTCGTAGACCGAATGTGAACGATGACATTTTCTCAGAGAGTATTGATGTGTTAGGAAAATGTAGGGACCTATTATCGTTAGACGAAGAAAACTACATCAATAAACTTGCGGAAAAATTTAAACACTTAAGATAGTGAATGTATTAGAATTGTTTGCGGGTAGTAGGTCGGTTGGTAAACAAGCCGAAAAGTTAGGTATGAATGTATTTTCATCCGACTTAATTGAATTTGAGGGCATTCACTATCCTGTTAGTATTCTTGATTTTGATGTTACTAAAGTCCCATTTCAACCAGATATTATTTGGGCATCACCACCTTGTACAAGTTTCAGTGTTGCTTCAATTGGACATCATTGGACTGGTGGTAAAGGTGCATATATCCCAAAGACCGACGGTGCGAGACTTGGTTTGAAACTTGTCGAGAAGACCATTGAAATAATTAATCACTTTCAACCAACATATTGGTTTATAGAAAATCCTCGTGGAGTTCTTCGTAAGATGGAAATCATGAAAGGACTTAAAAGAAATACTGTAACCTACTGTCAATATGGTGATGAGAGAATGAAACCAACTGACATATGGACCAACAGTGATGTATGGACTCCTCGTCGAATGTGTAAGAACGGTGACCCCTGTCATGTTGCAGCACCAAGAGGAAGTAGAACAGGTACACAAGGTAGGAGTAACGCTTATGAAAGAAGTAAGATACCAGATGAACTCTGTCAAGAAATATTAAAAAGTTGTCTATGAAAATAAAACACCCGTTAGTTAAGGGAGTTGTAAAAGAAATAAGACCAAGAATATATTGTGTATTAATTGATGACAATTACGACAGAGCCATGTTATTCTGTCGATACCAAGAGTTTTATGAATCACCATATAAAAAATTCAGAGGTAAATCATTTACTTGGATGGAGTATATGAGATTTTATAAAAATGCATGGAAGAAAGATGTTTTTACATATCCTGAAGATTGGACCGGATATAACATACCGAGTAATGTTATGGAAAAAGCTAATGATGTGTTTTATAAAGAAACAGAATACGATCAAATAATGAATGACATTTATTTTTATTGTGCAATAGATTCACAAAATAAAAATAATAATACAAGATGTAATTGGTACTTAATTGGTGCGAGTAGTAAAGATTTAAGAACTGTTGATCACGAAATTGCACACGGTTTATATTACACCAATAAAGAATATAAAAAAGAAGTATCAAAATTAATTAATGATATCAAACCAACCCATTACGATAAACTAAAAAAGAAGTTAGTTAAAATGGGATATGTTGATGATAAGAAAATAATTGATGATGAAATCCAAGCATTTATGTCTACAGGATTATACAACGGTTTAGACACAAAAGAGTTGAAGAAGTACGAAAAACAATTTGTAAATAACTTCAAAAAATATTAAAATAATACAATTTTCGTGATATATATGTAATGTAAAATTACATATAATGCAGAAAGAATTTGTACCTTATCACCAACACCTTTTGATGAAGGTTTGGGTTAATAATCCACCTAAAAAGGTGAGTGTTTTAAATGAATGGTTTGTTCATTTGGTTCATAAAGTAAGGATGGAAGTGGTTGCAGGACCAACCAGTGTTTACGTTGATGCACCCGGTAATGAAGGGTTAACAGGAACAGTAACATTAGCAACATCACACGCATCAATACACATTTGGGATCATTATGAACCGGCGATGTTACAATTTGATATTTACTCTTGTAAGTGTTTTTCATTAGAAGATGTTTTGGAACAGTTTAAACCTTGGGATATTGTTAAGTATGAATGGATTATGATTGATAGAAATGATAGTCCAAAAATAATCTCAGAAGGTCACTGGAACCCACAATTGGAATACATCGATGAAAATTCTTAAAAATATTAGGAATATTCATGAAATTCACATAACTTCGTGGTTAGTTAAAGATATATTTTGGACTTTAAAGTTAACTTGGTTGGCCACGATTATGGTTATTCCCACATTAATATTAGCCATTTTTATTCTTTTAACTGAAAAAGAATATAGAGATGGTAATTTAATTATGTTTTTTTGGTTAGGAATGAACATTTTTTGGATGTTACACGAATTACAAAATTTACCTTATTGGCCAGTTCAAATCTTTATGTTTTTAGGAGTTTTAAGTACTATTAGGTTAATGGTTAAAAGAAGGAAAAATGAAAGTAATATTTCTTGATCACGATGGTGTGATTTGTTTATCAACCGAATGGGGTGGTAGACACAAAAAACAGAGAGAGGTTGGTAGGAAATTATCACAATCCATATCCTCTTTACCTGTGATGTCTCGTTTTGACAACTTTAATAAAAAAGCAATCAAAGTTTTAAATGAAATCTTGGAAGAAACTGGTGCTGAAATTGTTATCTCTTCTGATTGGAAAAGATGGGCCACTGTTGAGGAGATGGGTGAATATTATGAATCACAGGGTATCAAAAAGAAACCGATAGACTTCACACCTAACTTAGGACAATGTACTTGGTACATTGAGGCTTATCCCGCGGGGTTTATATGGTCTCGTGAATGGGAATTAGAACAAACAAGAAGTATCGAAATAAAACAATATCTTGTTGACCATCCTGAAGTGACTCATTGGGTATCGATTGATGATTTGAAAATGGGTAAAACCGGTCTTCATTATAGTGTACCTTATGAACACGAGTGGGGATTGGATAATTTTGTTGAGACACCAGTAAGCACTGAAGGAATTAAACAAAGTGGAATTAAAGATAAAATTTTAAAATTTTTATTATAACATGGAACAATACATCGGATTCGGAATTAGTTTTCTTTTTGCCACCGCACTTGCGATTATTTGGGTAAGAGGAATCGATTACATGCATGAGAATCATCCCGATTATAAAGGTGAGGATTTCTTAAATTGGGGAAATGAAAGTGCCCCTTGGGAAGAAGAAAAACCAAAGAAGAAAAAATGACCAAAAAGAAGAAACCAGACTTAGTTGTATGGGACGAAGAAAAGGGGTATTATTCAAAAGAATTAACCTATGGATCAAATGTTGGTGCACCCGCAATCAAGATAGAGGATGTTGGTGGGTGGAAACAAATGCAAGCTAACGTCGCAAACAAACAATTTAAAACAAAATATGAAGAACTTAAAGAGGAGTTTCGTAAACTTGTTGATGAGGTTAATTGGAATGAACTCGTTTATTCATCGTCTTATTCTTTTATTCCTGTAATGAATGAGGTTTATCATTTATATATGAGGGATAATGATACCACATTTTTATCCTTAATACACCCAACTCAATGGAGACAAAACTATGTAGGTTCTTTTAAATTAGACTCAACACAAAAATGGATTAAAGTTGAGTTATAAGATATTTATTTAAGTATGAAAAGGAATTTAACAGAAGAATTGAAAAGAATACACTCCATAACTTATGGTAAAAGAGTTATCGAGGAACAGGGTTTTTTAGATAAAATATTAAAAGGTGTTGGGTTAAAGAAATCCGACGACCCTAAGAAAGCCGATTTGGTATCTGATGATGTTCAAGAGTTCTTTAAGACACTGCAAGATTCTGCAAATTCCGGTGGTTTATCCCAACAACAAAGAGGATCGATGAGTTTCCAAAAGGGGGTCGAATCCATGCAAATAGGGTTAATTCTTTTAGGGTACGAGTTACCCAAACATGGTGTAGATGGTTTATTTGGTCCCGAGACCGCTACGGCTGTTTCTAAATTCACCACAGAAAAATTAGGAGGAGATAAAAAATCAGTTAACGAGGCGGTTAAATTAGTTTCACAAGGTGGTGAATTAATCGGTAGACCAGATCAGGGTACACATAATGCATCTGATTGGCAAAGTGGAAATGCTTGGGATGTAACAGGTCCAGTTGGGACAGAGGTTTACTCAATCACTAATGGTATTGTAAATAAAGTTAAAAAGGCAAGTGGTGGATTAATTAAAAGTGGGGTTAAAAAGATATACGGAGACCAAGTGTCTGTAAAAAGTAATGATGGTAAACCGGATGTTTTCTATACCCACATAGACTCATTAGTGAGTCAAGGAGATTCAGTTAAAGAAGGTGATGTTATTGGTAAGATAATGCAAATAGATGGTATTCCATCTCACGTTCACGTAGGTATATCTTCAGGTAACTTAAGTGATTTGGTTGCAGGACTAACTAACGCTGTCGGAGGTTCTGCAAGTGCACAAATGACAAAAGCCACGCCAGAAATGTTAAATAAGTTAATTGAATTATTAAAAGAAAGAGGAGTAAGTTCTGAAGATTTACAAAAACATATTGACAAGAATATATCAACAGGAGCACCAATATCGTTAGATGGTGATTGGTTAAAAATAGCTACAGAGCTTATCAAAAAATGGGAAACGTTTAGTGATAGAGCGTCTTGGGATGAGAATGCGTATAGAGGTGGTTATGGTTCAGGTAAGAAGTTGGTTAACGGTCGTTTGGAACCTGTTACCCAAAATACAACTTGGACAAAACAAGAAGCCGAAGACACATTAGAATATGAAATAAAAAACACTTACGCCCCAATTATCGCAAAACAACTTGGAATGGATAATTGGAATAAATTGAATGACAAACAAAAGGCTTCATTAATTAGTCTTGGTTATAATGCCGGTCCATACTTTGTTAGTGCTAGGAGCTACGGTAAAGAAATTAAAAACGCAATAGAAAACAATAACATGGAGTTAGCAGCTCAGTTCATTGAGAGGGGACCAACCACAGGTGCAAGTAGCGGTCAATTTTACTCTGGTTTACAGAGAAGAAGGTCCGAGGAATCTAAAATATTTTTAGCTTAATATTTCTTTGTTTTTTAGAATATTTTGGTTATTTTGAATTAAAATTAACCACTATGTCAAAAGAAACATGTATTATGTGCGGTAAAGAAACCGCAGTAGACAAATCAACTCACATTGATTTTAGAGTAGGATATGTAGAAGGTGCGGGACAACTTTGTACTGAATGTCACCTTAAAAGTTATTCAGAGAGAGAACACATTACCATCCCAAAAGACTGGGTCAAACGATATTCTAACAATTACGAGTTAGGTGAAAAGGTTAGACAGTATTATTGGAGAGAATATGAGGATATGGAACCACCGATGGAAAACCAATGGGTTTGTAAAATTTGTGGAAAAGATACTTCAGAGATTGAATATGATTATTTAGTTGGTACTAATCATTTGGAGTGTGTATTGAAAAAAGAAACAAATAAACTTTAATGATTAATTTAATCGTTACATCTGTTGGTGATTCTTATAACAAAGAGGTTTTAAAATTTATTAGTACTGAATATTCTAAAAATTTTAAACTCTTTTTGTTAACCGACAAACCTAATTTATTTGATAATTTAAACACCACTTTTTATTACAAAAATGTCTTTTCATACTTTGAAAAGTTTTTATTCGGTTTAAAAATTTTAAATCAATTACAACAGGGTGGTTTTATTTGGGATGCAGATGAACTACACACACTTGAAACAGACATAGATAGGTACAATATTGGTGATGAATCAATACAATTTGCTGGTCATTGGAACGAAGATGGGAAATTCCGTAGTATTTTAGAAAGGGAACCAAGTTACTGGGGTTTCTTTAATGAATTAATAACAGATGAACTCGATTTTTACACAATACAGGAAGATAAAATATGGTTCCCTAAAAATGATTATACGGAATTTTTAAACCATTTGGAAAGTTTACATGTTCCGTTTATGGTGAACTCAATTAAAAACGGGACCCATAAGAACGGGGTTGGGAATGGGGAAGGTGTTGCACTTGGGTACTCGTTATTTAAAACAAATTTGAAATTTAAATCCATTTATAACTTTAAATAATAAAAATGAATATTTTCTTTTTAGACAGTGACCCCAAAGTATGTGCCACTTATCATAACGACAAACATGTTGTAAAAATGATATTAGAAACCGCTCAGTTATTGTGTGGAGTTCATTGGGTTATCGGAAAAGAGGCCCCATATAAACTATCACATAAAAACCACCCATGTTCAATTTGGGTTAGGAGTTCTTTAGAGAATTACTTGTGGTTATGTGAATTGGGTTTAGAATTGTGTAAAGAATATTCTTATCGTTATGGTAAGAAACACAAGTCACAACAGATAATTGAGTGGTGTTTAATACATAAACCAAATATACCTGATACCCCCTTTCAAGAACCACCTAAAGCGATGCCAGACATATATAAGGTGGATGATGTCTCCCAATCATACAGGAATTATTACATAGGGGAAAAAAGAGATTTTAGTAAATGGAAAAATAGGGAGGTGCCTCTTTGGTTTTCCTAATATTTATATAAATAAAATACGTATTATAATGGAGATATCTAAAGAAAAACTTCTTTCACTACTTAACGAAAACAACTACATAGCCGACATCGAGGAAATGGCTAAGTATTGGACTAAGAAACAACCGGGTAAAAGGGTTGCTTCTAGTAAACTATACGATAACGAAGGTAATCATATTGGTTACGACATGATGGTCGACCCATTCAACGAAGATCCTGATTCACAAAGAGTTCAAATTGTGTTTACTTGTGATATTCAAAAGTTTATGGAAGAACATCCCGATGTAGTTGAAAAACTTAAAAAGGATTACGGTAGTTTTAGGTGGTCTGAAACAAAATGCCCATCGGATAGACCTCACAGAGATGTAAGGGTGGGTAAACCATTACCAGGAGAAGAAGGTGAACCAATCAGTACTGTGAAACAAACTTCTAAAGATGTTTCAACAGGACAAAAATTAGAAGGTTCTAAAAGAATCAAAACTTTATTTTTAGCAAAACTTAGAGAAAATGTTACAGAAGATTTCAATAAAGTATTGAGTCAAAGAAGTGTACCATCAATCGAGTTAGACAGTAGAAAATATTTTGATAGACATAATGATATTTGGACAAATGAAGGTGTTAAATTCACAACCCAAAGTTATAATGTTTATAAGTCTAATGAACAGTTTAACCAAATGGTAACTGATAGAATTTTTGGTGATGAAACAGAACAAATGGACACACAATACTTGGCCAGACAATTCAACCAAAGATATGCAAATTGGGAAGCGGAAGAGAAAAAAGGAAGTACGAAAGATTTTGGAGTTACTGACGTATATAAACAACGTAAATATGGTTATGTTGAGGGTCAAGAAAATGAGGTGTTTTTGGAAATGACTTTCACAGTAAAAGGTGAGATGATTGGTGAAAACTCATTTGCTTGGTCAATTATATTGGTTAATAAGTTTGCAAGAAGAAAACCAGGTAAAACATATGTAGACGGTAGATTAGAACCAGTGGAGTATAATCCCGATTCTTTAGTAGATGGTAAACAAGTTGGTGTGGTAAAAAATATACAACTTCAACCTGGTACAGAATTTACCCCTGATAATACAATTATGGACAACAAAGAAATTGTGGACGGATTAGTTACCGCTATTGCTGAATTTAAAAGAAAAATTGAAGCAATTAGTCCTGAAAGTGTACTTAGAAAGGCAACATCAACACGTTCCGAATTAGGAGCCAATGAAAGAAGAAGAATGAATGAGGACATATTTGATAACATGGTTAAAGATGTTATAAAGAAGTTAAAAAAATAAGTTGTACCTATCCACAACAACTGATTGTGGATTGACCTGAGTTAGGTTTTAGTATATCCCCACAGAAATGTGGGGATTTTTTTTGAAATATTTTGGAATATCCAAAATTATTCTTATTTTTGTCTACGAAAACTTACTTACAATGGGGACAAACTACTACCGTATACCAACAGCAGAGGAGATGGAGTCACGAAAAATCCGTCTTGAAAACGATATCAGGAAAATGACAATATCACCTAGCGATATTGAACGTAATTTTCAAGTTCCAATTGACGACCAATGGAATTCGGAATCACCTTGGGATACATTTATTAATGGAACAAATATCCATCTCGGTAAGAGAAGTGGAGGTTGGAAATTCTGTTGGAACTTTCATGATAAAAAGTATTATTCCAATAAGGAAGGACTATTAAATTTTATTCGTTCGGGTCGAGTCGTTGATGAATATGGTGAAGAACAAGATGTTGAAGAGTTCATTACAATGGCCCTTAATTGGGAAGAACCAGATGGTTTAGTCGTTAATGAAGAATATAGAAAAAAAGAAAGATTGAGAGGTCACGGTTCTTTTTGGTTGGATAATGAAAAATATGATGATTTAATAATCGATGGACTTCGTGTGAGTACATCAACTGACTTTTGTTGAAATGATTAAAATAGATAACAACATCAAAGTTTGGATAACATCCGATACACATTATTCACATAAGAATATATGTCGCGGTGTTACTAATTGGAGGTTACCTAACGGTGATGTACCAGAAAAACAAACACGTCCTTTCGATACGATTGAAAGGATGAATAGTGCTATTGTCAATAATATAAATGAAGTTGTTGGTCAAGATGATGTATTAATTCATTTGGGTGATTGGTCATTCGGTGGATTTGAAAATATTGAAGAGTTTCATAATAGATTAGTTTGTAAAAATATCCACTTAATCCTTGGTAATCATGACCACCACATTGACAGAAACAGAGGTAATGTTAGAGACCTCTTCAAAAGTGTTAGTTGGTTCGAACAATTTGAATATCAGGGTGAAACGATTGAGATGTGTCACTATCCCATATCTAGTTGGAACAGTCTTCGTAAGGGTCGTATACATCTACATGGACATTGTCATCTACCACACAACCAGAAAATCAGTAATGGTAGAAGAATGGACGTTGGAATGGATGGTAATCCCGACTTCGCACCATACAATCTTCATGATGTGATTAAATTATTAAAGAAGAAAGAGATTGGAAGTGAAATGGGTCCTTTGGATCACCACTTAGATGATATTGTTGGAATTGTTGGTTAAGATTTTTTTTTATTGAAAATAAATGTTATATTTTTTTATGGGAAAAATTTTTCAAAAAATAAAATCAGTAATTAAAGATATTTTGTTGGGTTTCAAAATTGCAGAAGAAAACCGAAACAAGTCTCAGTGGGGTAAATTTTAAATAAAACAATATGAATATTAAACAAGCTCTTAAAAAGAAAAACAAACTCGTTGGAATGATTAACGAAGAGTTTCACAAGGCATCACAATACAATGTTGTTGATGAGGGTAATCCACGTCCATACTCCGCAACAGAATCAATCGGTAAGTGGATGCAGTTAACAAATGAATTGATTGTGTTAAAGACACAAATTCATAAAGCGAACTTACCTGTTTATGATAAGATTTTTGAGTTGTCAGAATTAAAGAATCAAGTTAAACACTTGAAATCACTTAATTGTGCATCAGGTAAAGTTAATGGTGGAAGATGGGGTGAAGGTGAACCAGTAGTTAAACATGCGGAAATTAATGTCATTGAAAAAGATAAAATGGTTAAGAATCTTGAATCGAGAATCGAACAACTCCAAGACGAACTTGACCAATGGAATCACAATACATTGATTGATTAAAATATTGGTTGGGGGATAGGGGAAGATTAACTAAATCAAGACGAATGGCCACAAGTCATTTGACATATTCAACAAAGTCTGATATCTTGATGATGTTACTGAATTCAAAAATTAACAATCAACAAGTCAACAGTTAACCGTCAAACTTAAAAACTCCTTTAAGATTTATTTAATTGGAACTTTGAACCCAACCATACTTAAACAAACTTACTAAACCCACAAAAAAATGAAAGACTTATTTAAAAAAGTTTTCTCACAGAAAACATCATCACCAATCTTTGTTGGATTCGGAACATTTGCAATTTTAACGTTTATTGTGTTTCCAGGTTTAACAGCAGCGAACACTGCCCTCAACATCCTCTCAGGAATCCTCGGGTTGTTTACTCTAATTTTTGTTTATTACTACATTAACATGGATAAATTCGTTGATAAGTTTATAAACATTGAACCTGGTGAAACAGAATTGGATTATATAAATCCCGATGAATTAAACCCGAAGAAGAAAAGAAATCCAAAACAATTCGATGGTGTGAAGGGTGATGAACAATTCATAAAGACGAGAAAGAAAAAGAAATCAGAATTTCCTTTACCTCCTCATCATCCAATTAAAAATAAATAATATGGCAAAATTTGACAGATACAGTAACCGTTGGGATTCTCGTGGTAATCGAAGACCTGAAGAAGAATTGGATCGAATGGAACAAGAATTTAATCAAGAACAACAATTAAAATTTAAAAGAAAAATGAAAACAATTTTATCAGGTGTGTTAGGATTTTTTATCCTCGTAACACTATTTTTTTCCTGTGAAAGAATTGATGCAGGACACGTAGGTGTAAAAGTTAATCAGTATGGTGATAATAAAGGTGTGGATGATGTTGTTGCAGTAACTGGTATGGTATTCTACAACCCATTTACAACGAGAGTTTATGAGTTTCCAACCTTTATACAACATAAAGAATATAAAGGAGATAACTCTTTTGTTGTGAATAGTAAAGACGGTTCCGAGTTTTCGGTATCACCAATTATGAACTACTCAGTTCAAAGAGAAAAAGTACCGACAATTTTTAGTAAGTACCGTAGACCATTGGAAGATATTGAAGAAGGATTCTTAAAAACTGCCGTATATGATGCGTTTCGTTTGGCAACTAACAAATACACCGCAGATGAATTGATTAGTAATCGTGCAGTTTTTGAAGTTGAAGTTCGTAGACTATTGGATGGTCAGTTATTGAAAGAAGGATTCGTAATTAATCAATTTACATCTAACTTAGTTTATCCTGAAACTTTTAAGAAATCAATCGAAGCGAAAAACAACGCAGTTCAAGCAGCGTTAAGAGCGGAAAACGAAGTTAAGACCGCCGAGGCTCAAGCTAAAATTAAAGTTGCAACCGCTGAAGGTAATGCTCAGGCAATGTTAACAACAGCTAAGGCTGAATCTGAAGCCAATAGATTAAAACAAGCAACATTAACACCATTATTGTTACAACAACAATGGATTGAAAAATGGGATGGTAAACTTCCTGTTTATGGTCAAGCACCTACCTTATACAAACCAATAAATTAAGACTACAAAATCATGTCAAAGTACAAATTAAGAGTACACGGATGGGAACTAAATGCATCCGCACATTCACTTACCAATGAAGAAGTGGATAACCTTAAAGAATACCAAGAAGAGAATGGTCACGACGATTTAAGTGAAATGGCTTGGGAAATAGAAACGGTTGTTGAGGGTTATGAACCATTCAGTACTAATATGTGGGTTATTGATGTTCCTATGGATAACGAAAGTTTATCTTTTATTCTTGAAGATGAGAATGAACAAGAAGTTACCACCTTTAAGTTAGATGATATGACTGACCATTATGAGGTCGATGAAGATTATGATGGTAAAAACTATAATGGTTATCCTGAAGAAGGTGGTGATGAAAATATTCTACTTTTCTTAGAAGAAAACAAGGGAGTGGTTTATGGGTTTAATTTAGAATCAGAGGAAGTACCGACCGCGAAAGACTTCTCATATATCAGAGGTTCAATTGAAACACCTGATGGTGATTGGGACTTCGTTGATAAAGTATTCTTTAAAGGTACTGAATTAGAAGTGGATTATGATTTCCAAGACACGAGAGGTAAAGCGTTAACTGTTCAATTGTGGACATTAAATGATTTAGATTAATAATTTATGCCAAAACGTACAAAAAAATGGGAGAAAGACTTTGAGAAAAGATACTCCAATGTAATCAAAGAATTACAATCGTTAGAAAACGAATATAAGGAAATGAAAGAATCAGATACCAATGGTTATTGGTTTGGTTTATATCCAAGTGATTCATTTGTTGACTTCGGTGCTTGTGATAATTACAATGTAAATTATGTCAAAGAGAATCAATACAAAGAGAGTGGTTCCGAACATGTATCGATTACTCTTAGTTCTGATTTGGGGAGTTTTAGTTTTGATTTCAATTCACTAAAACAACTTAAATCTTTTAGAAATGATATTATCGAAGAGTGTGATAAGATGAGTAGGGAGAACGTATCGGTTAGTATTGATACGGATGAGTGTGAAGATGAAGAGGGATGGGAAGACAATGAAGAACAAGAGTACACCATCCAATGTAGTAGAACCTGTGTTCAAACATGGACTCATACTGTTATGGCCAGAAGTACTTGTGAAGCATACAGAAAAGCCCAAGAAGGTGAAGGTCACGATGAGAATGACGACTACGATGATTATGGTGAGATTGATTATGAATCTATTTAAATAAAAATTCTTTTTTATGATGTATTTATATACATGACAAAAAGAGAAAAAAGAGCCAAAAATAGATTAAAAATGGCCAAAGCATCAAGAAAACTAAACCAAAAAAAGGGAATACACGGTAAGAAGTCTTAAATCCGAGTATTTATATATAAACAATTAATGATATGGCTAAAGTAATCAAATTAAAACAATCTGATATTGAAAAGATTGTTGAGAGTATTCTTCAGGAGAACGAATGGAAAGGATCAACAGACCCTGAAATAATGCAATTAGGACAGGTTGGTGCTGAAGAGGTGTCAGGTGAAGAAGACGATACGTCATCATTAGAATTGTCACTTGGTCAGGACGAACAGGGTAATTTCTATGTAATGAATAATGCGGATGGTGAAGAACCTAAAGTTTTACTAAAGACCAAATAATAAACAAACATTTTATATATTAAAACCCCAAACTTTTGGGGTTTTTTTGTTTTTACGAAATAATTTATTATATTTTAAATATGGGAAAAGACTATGCTATATATTGTGACATGGACGGTGTCTTAACGGATTTTGATAAAGCGTATTTAGATTTAACAGGCATCGACATTAAAAACAAATTTCACGACGGACCAAACTTTTGGGACCCAATCAATAAGGCGGGTGTTGAATTTTGGTCAAACATGTATTGGAAAGAGGATGGTAAAAGATTGTGGAATTATATCCAAAAACATAACCCCAAATTACTATCGGCACCATCAAGACATATTGAATCTAGAATTGGTAAAATGAAATGGGTTGAGAGGGAACTTCCCGGTGTAGAATTAATATTAAAATATGCGAAGAATAAGAAAGATTTATCTAATTCTGAATCTATATTGATAGACGATAGATTAGATAATATATTAGGGTGGAGAGAAAAAGGTGGTATTGGTATACACCACATAAACACAAAGCATACCATTGACCAATTAAAATCATTAGGTTTATAATATGTCTTATATTATTGGAAATAAATGTGTGTCAGTTTGTGACACTGCGTGTGTTAAAGTTTGTCCTGTTGACTGTATCAACGGACCAATAAAAGTTGACGGTATGGGTATCGAAGTTGAGTCAATGTCTAAAGAAGATTTGACTGATAAACAACTTTATATCAATCCGGATGTATGTATTGATTGTGGTGCATGTTTACCTGAGTGTCCTGTTGATGCAATTTACTATGATGAAGATGATGCAATAAGAAATGGAGATAAGGAATCAGTCCATAAAAATTATGAATTCTATGGGTTCACTTATAAAAAATAAGAAATGATAAAGTTTGTATTAGTAATGATATTATCCATTATTTTCGGATTTGGTTTTTGGTATTTAATTTTTTGGTTTATAACAACTAGTCCTAATTTATTTTTGTGGCATTGGGTAACCAAAATAATATATCTAATCTTTTCAATGGCTGCCAGTCAGGGTATTTTTCAAGCGTTATTAAGAAATGAAATTTAATTAATAGAACATGTCAAGAATTAAACAAATAAAAACATCTCCAGAAAACAATATTAATTTGTTTAAATTATTCTCATTAATGGTCCCCGATAGAAAGGATAAGTATACTGAAACATTATTAAGGATAATTAAAAAAACACCAGGAATTGATGTACACATGAAGGAAGTTAAAGTGGCGTTGATGTCTGAATTTGGGATTGAAAGTAAAGAATTGGATGAATTAGAAAATTTAGAGTTGTTTTTCTTTTATAAGATTTTAGATAGTTTTAATTTTTCAGATTTAAAATCGTTTAAAAAATTTTGTGAATTAAATGAAAGAGGACTCATTAAACAAAATGACTTAGGAAGATATAATTCATTCGAAGAAATTCTAAATTCATTGAGTATCGCCGAAATGGTTTCAGGTGGTAAGGAATTAGAAAAACAAGTTAAAGTTGTGTTTGAAAATGATGAATGGTTATTGATTAGACCTTTAACATATTTGTCTTCTAAAAAATATGGGTCCAATACAAAGTGGTGTACCACCACGGATAGTAACCCAGAATATTTTTTAAAATATAGTAAGAAGGGTGTTTTAATTTATTGTATTAATAAACAAACAGGGTATAAAGTTGCATCATTTTATTCGTTAGATAAAAATGACCCCGAGTTTTCTTTTTGGAATCAAAAAGATTCAAGAGTTGATTCTTTAGACACAGAATTAACAGATGAGTTAAGAAGAATAATTTACGAAGAATCTAAAAGTAAGGGGGCAAAAACAAATAGATTTCTACTCTCGGATGAAGAGAGGATGAAAGAAGAGGATTATTTAAGAAACAGTTTTGGTTTACACAAAATCGGTGAACCAATTTTAGAACCTGAACCAATTAGAGAGAACTACATTAGAAGAGCAGTAGAAAGGGCTGCTGACGATTATTTTGGAAATGAGGAACCAGTTGAACAACCTTCTGAACCAATGAGAATAAGTGAGTTGAGAGTGATTGATTTTGCCACATTCTCGGGATCAACCAATTTATGAGATATTTATTAATATGAAAATTATTATCTCAGAATCACAATACAACAATTTAGTCTTAGAATATTATGATGGGGAAAAACTCTATCTTAAGGACTATGTGGTGAATAGGCTTAAAAATGGTCCTAAAGAGTTAAAAAAGTACATTAAAACCCTACCGTCACTTGAATATAGTGATGATAATGGTAACACTAAGATATTCACCAAGGTACCCGAAGTCGTTTACGTTTTTTTATCTGGTAAATACTAAAAATTACTTATTTTTGTACAAAATAAAATGTATGAAAATAAGTCCGTATGTTTTTCCTGGTATCAGATTAAAGGATTTACCAAAACTATGTAAAATCCAAAGAAGGTCAAAAATTAGACCACAGGATATCCTTAAAATAGTTTCCGAAGAATGTGGAGTAACCTCAGAAGATATTCTATCGAGGTCAAGAAAGGGAACTATCGTAAATGCTCGTCATATTTTCTGTGCAATCATGAAAAAAGAGTTTGGATATTCTTATGAATCTGTTGGTAATTTCGTTAGCGGAAGAGATCACACAACCGCAATCCATTCTATTAAAACACATAAGAACAGATGTGAAACCGAAGAGGGTTATGAAGAACACACTCAGTTGATTATCAATAAGATATACTCTTCTTATTAAAAAATACTAGATTTTTTTGGTATATTAAGAATTATATCTATCTTTGTGGTATGAAAACATTAATCATACATCCACAGGATTCATCCACATCATTCTTGGACATTGTTTACGAGTCTATCGAAAATAAAACTGTTATCAGTGGTGGGGTGACTAAATCAGAATTACACGAACTAATAGAATCACATGATAGAATTATGATGATGGGTCACGGATCACAATTTGGATTGTTTTCCGTGGGTCAATTTGTTAATTGTGGTTCATATATTATCGACCAAACTGTTGTTCCATTATTAGAGACCAAAACAGACAACGTGTTTATTTGGTGTAATGCCGATAAGTTTGTTAATGAATATGAATTAAAAGGTTTCTTTAGTGGAATGTTTATCTCTGAAGTTAGTGAGGCGAGTTACTGTGGTTTACCTAGTACTCCACAAGAAGTGGTAGACGAATCAAATTACGGATTCTGTAACATTATATCAAAGTATATTAATAACGATACTAACACCATTTATGAAAACGTAAAAAGGGAATATGGTGTTATCGCTGAAGAGAACTCAGTTGCATTATATAACAATTTAAGACTATACAAATCATGATTACAATGGAAAACTACTATGAAAGAGCAAGGGAATTTGCCAAAAGTTATGACGAAGAACCAACACCCCATATAATCGGTATTATGGCATCAGTTATGATGACAAGAGACAAATATATGGTGGGAGGTAGTTTCGTCGAGTGTGTTGTTAATAATGACTTATATGGTGCAATAAATCGTGCCGACACCGAATGTCTAAAGTACTTAAGACTTATCGTTGCAACCAAACAAAACTGTTACTTAAATGACTAACATTAGATTATATTCTTTATTGTTAATTTTTCTAATTTCATCTTGTTCTAAAGATGAAATGTTTCTCGAAGTTCAGGAAAAAGTAAATCAAAATGTTGTTGGTTTAACTGTTACACAGAATGATGTGGATATCATTTATCCCGTGAGTCAAGAGGCATTATCTAGTACAATATATCATTTTCCTGCAAAGGTTCACATGGAATCTAATGGTCAAGAATATATTATACACAACCCATCTGCGAGATTAGTTGGAAATACATTCGAACATGTCCCACCAATTCAAATGAAAAAGGTTGGTGACCGTTGGGTTTTAGATAAGATTTACAAAGACATTAAAATTGGTAATTCAAGAAATGTTGATATAATAAACAATAACACTTATTTGGTGTCGGATGCTGCTGAGTTACCGGGTGGTGTTGGTGTAGATGGTCAGGATTATTTAGTTACAATGAGTGGTGGTGATTTATCTTGGACAAAAATAAATCAAGATAAAAGATGGAGTCACGATATATCAGGTGGTGATTTAAACGGCGATGGGTTAATGGATGTAGTATCAGCGTCTCCACTTTCTATTTACTTACAAAATTCAAATGGATCATTCACCAAAAGAGATGATTTATATAAGTGGGAACAAAGAATAAGTGCATTTGCAGTTGAGATTGTAGATGTATTTGGTGATAAGACTCCTGAAATAATTACAGGTGGATATTATGGTTCAGGTAATCCCGATGAAAAAAATAACTTAGCAATTTATTCTTTCAACAAAGAAACAAATAGATTTGAAATCGTATTTGATAATAAAACTCCAAATCTATTTTTTAATGAAGACTTAGGTGCAACATCAATCGAAGTACATGATTTTAATAAAGACGGTAAAAAAGATATTGTAATTGCAAGAGAGAGTCACTTTAATTCAAAACCTACAAGAACTATAGAAGTTTGGGAAAATAAAGTATCCGGTGATAAATGTGAATTTGGTTACTTGGATAAGATTATCTATACACAGGATCAATTAGATTTTACTGAGTTCATTTGTAAGGATGTTAATAACGACGGTAATATAGATATTATTTTAAATGGTAATGGTAGAGGTAGTTTACTAAGATTAGAAAATAATTCAAAGTTTAGATTGAATCATTTGATTCATTTAAACGACGGTAAAGGGAAGTTCAATTCTTTTAGTGGACGTGATTTAAATGTTGATGGTGACCCTGATTACCTATATCCAATAATAAGAAATAACAAACTATCTTTTTTTGGTACTAAAACAAAAGAGAATATATCCGGTGGAATAAGGGTAACTTATTGGGATGTGAACACTAACCTCTAACTAAATGTTGATATTAATGTAAATTAATATTATATTTTAGTATGAGAAAAATAGTTGTTTTAGGTGGTGGTGGTTTTATAGGTGGTCACCTATCCAAGAGATTAAAAGAATTGGGTTGTCATGTTCGTTCTGTTGACATTAAAAATCACGAATATTTTGAGGAGTCTGAATTCTGTAATGAATTTTTTTTAGGGGATTTAAGAGACCCTAAATTTGTTAGTGATGTGTTGACATTACCTAATGGGGAATCGTTTGACGAGGTGTACCAATTAGCCGCTGATATGGGTGGTGCGGGTTATATAAACACAGGTGATAACGACGCCGAGGTTGTTCATAATTCAATGATGATTAATCTAAATGTCCTCAACATCGGTACAAAACTAAAAGCTAAAAAGTTTTTCTTTGCTTCATCCGCGTGTGTTTATAATGAACACAATCAATTAAATCCTGATACACCAATCTGTGAAGAGTCATCCGCATATCCCGCATATCCTGATAGTGAATATGGGTGGGAGAAACTATTTAGTGAAAGACTATATTCTACGTTCAAAAGAAATTACGGTGTTGATGTTCGTATTGGTAGGTTTCACAATGTGTTTGGACCATATGGTACATATGATGGTGGTAAAGAAAAGGCACCAGCTGCAGTGTGTAGAAAAGTTGCGAAATGTGATGATGGTGGTACGATAGAAATTTGGGGAGATGGTAAACAAACAAGATCTTTCTTATATGTTGACGAATGTATTGATGCTGTATTGAAATTGATGGAATCAGATTTTGATAAACCAATTAATATTGGTAGTGAAGAAATGGTTTCGATAAATGATTTAGCTAAACTTGTAATTGGTATTAGCGGTAAAAATATTCAAATAAAAAACATACCGGGTCCACAAGGAGTGAGAGGTAGAAATAGTGATAATAGATTAATTAAAACAGTTCTTAATTGGGAACCGACACAAAGTTTAAGTGATGGTTTATTTAAGACATATAAATGGATTAAAGAAAAATGTTAGCAAGAGATATTATACATCATCTTATGTTTAATTTACAAGATGATAACTTTTTATTTTTAGATAGTAATGTACATCATGAAGATAGAACATTAAAACCTATCATAGAAATTATTGATAAGAAAAAACCAAAGTGCATTTTTTTTCATTTCCCAACTGAATGTTCAATCGAGTGGTTAACAAATTGGGTTGGGGATGATGACCCAAAAATTAATGGGGTTTTTAATCCCGATTTTTTTAAGTTAGACCAACTTTTAATTGATATTGACGCAAACTTTTATTTGATTTTAGGTGGTCAAAATGTTTCATTACATAAAAATTATCATGATGAATACACACCACTTAAAAGATTTAAAATACTTTACTGGCCAACATACCTAATTACTCACACGTGGACAGGATTGTTAAATTCCTATATAGAACATCATAACCTAAAAGAAAAGTTTATTAATCCACAACATCTTTCTATTGAAAAAAAGTTCGATTATCTATACATAAATCTAAATAATAAATCTAGATATCACAGGTGTTTGATGATGGAAAAATTGTGTGAAAACAATTTGATGGATAAGGGATTGAATTCTTGGAACATGTTATCAACAGAATATTATGGATGTATCAGTGATTTAAATTTAACCTTTGCGAGTTTTGATTTTAAGTGTTGGGAAGAGAAAAAAATGAATATTGATGACTATAAAATTGATAGTACGATAGTTGATGAGTATTCTAAGAAATTATTACAACCAAATGCGTTAATATCTTTGGTAACAGAAACATTTTATCGAACTAATTTTATCACAGAAAAAACATTTAGACCAATTTTTTTGGAACAACCGTTCATAGTCTTGGGTGGTAAAAATCAAAATAAGGAATTACTAAATTTAGGGTTCGAATTATACGATGAAATATTTGATTACTCGTTTGACTCGGATGATTCATTAGAAAATAGAGTTCAGGGTGTAATTGATAATCTTAATAGAATCAAAGACAGAAATTATTACGAATTATACGAAGAGTTACTACCAAAAATCAAAAGAAATAAAAATAGAATCGTGGAAATATATTATAATGACACCCTTAATCCGTACTTACAATTCTTCGATTTTTGGAATATCTTCTATGGAATTTAACCTAATTTTCATATATTTATATAGAAATACATTATTATGAATCCAACATTAATCGTTTTATTAGTTTTTGCAGTTGCAATTGCAGCTGTTTTCGTAGCCACTAAATTCTTTGGTATCTTTAAAGATGAAGATAAAAATGGTATTCCAGACAAAGTAGAGGAGAAGGTTGAAGATGTGAAAGAAGTTGTTAAGGAAGTTAAGAAAAGAGCTAAAAAAGTAACAGAAGAAGCTAAGGATGTTGCAAAAGCGGCGAAAAAAGTAGTTAAACAATCTAAGGATGTTGTTAAAGCTGCAACAACTAAAACACCAGCAAGAAGAGGTAGAAAACCAAAACAATAATCCTATTTAATTTTATAGACAATAAAAAAAACCCCTATATCAGGGGTTTTTTATTTTCATCCAATTCAATGGATTTTATTATATTTTTTGCCAATATTTCATTTAGTCTTTTTGATGGGTGTCTATCCCCCTGAGCGATATCAGGTATTAAATTATTAAAACCATGTAAATCCTTCTCAATTAAAAATGTCTCATCATATAAAAACATATCATCGATAGTTGTGAATTTTTTACCATCGTGATATAATGGTATTAACTTACGTTTAAGGTATTCATCTTTTAAAATTTCCCCAAGCAAATCATTTACCCATAGAAGTAATTTAATTTTAATTCCCTTGGACTCATAATACATAAAATTTTTCTTCATAATATTAACTTGATTTTTTATATGTAAATCATATAAATCATCAACTGTTAAATCGTTATTTTGTAACCATCCATAAACTATATCAAGACCTTCTTCCTCATTTAAATCTGTCTGTAGTCCCGTTTCGTGAAGAACCGATACTCTTGTTCGATTTGAACTATTATCATTTATGTAAACCAAATATTTTTTACCTTCGTAATCTATTCCATAAGAACATCTTTGTGGTTGAGAGGATTGAAAAATTATATATTCAATTTCATCATGTTCGTAAAATTGTGTTGTTAAAAAGGCGTAGTGTTGAAGACCTTTTTCAACTTTATCACGAGTAAATAATACTTCTAAAAATTTGAAACTCATTTCATCGGACCCACCGTTTGTTTCTCTACAAACTTCGAACGTAGAGAAGTGGTTAGCAACTAGTCTTGGGAACCTTATTGTATTTTTAAAATTTATCGGTGCATTTGTCATCAAACTATAGTCCTTAACCCAATCCCCAAATTTTGGTATGTGTTTTAAATTTGAGTAATAATAAAGTCCCTGACCCCAAGTAAAGGAACATCCTGCAAAAACAATTCCATTCATGTTTAAATAATTTTATTTATAACTTTTTTCTCGAAAGGAGATTCGTGAAGTTTATTCGGGAAAATCGTAAACAAATCCCATCGATCTTCGGGTATCATTTTTTCCCATTTATCACATAATAAATCCATATTGGGACTATAGAACTCCTTCATATTTTCTTTAACCCATTGATAATGAATTGTAACCGTTGGGTGACCATCTCCTTGATTATTTTTAAATTTATATGTTAATGGATTCCTACTGTGAAAATCAGATAACGAATCACCAACAACAATTGAATCAAAATAATCTTTAATATTAAGTACTCTGAATCTTTTGAACATTTCCTTATCAAATAAATCCACCTTACCGTCCACAGAAAAGAAATCAAAACCCTTCATTATTTTATACTTACAACCTATTGATTCTAATAACGTTACCATTGTGTTAACATTGTACCAAGTACTATATAATGCGTTTTCTTGATTCCAAGCAACCTCAGTAAAATAACCATGTAAAGTGTGATTTTTACCATATATGTTTCCACCTGTGCACCATTTAGAATCGTTATCAATATAATCAAATCTATCACAACTTGATAACATAATTAAAACAGTGTCATTTTTATCAATTTTATTGACATAATGACACTCGTATAATTTAGATGCAATTATATTATTCCCCGAACCAGCTTTACCCCAATTTTCATAATGTTCATAAGTGGAACCAACAAAATCAGCCCAAGTGGGCCATTGATAGTTAGTGTAACTACAACCAAAAGTAAACAATCTTCCCATACAAGTACATAATAAATATTTTTTTTGATATTCTAAATTATTTTCGTATCTTTATCACATGAAAAGATTAATTATTTTGATTTTATCGGTTTATTTATCATCCTGTAACCCAAGAATGTATATTATTGGTAGTGGTATGAGACATCATAACCTATCACAAAATAAGTATCAACCAGGTAAACATCGAAAAAAAGTTAATTTGGGTAGAAATCAAAATTCACCAGTATTTTGGATATTACGAAACAAATAATAAAGAAGATGAAACTACTAACTCTGTTATTGGTTTTACTACCACAAACTATAAGTAATTTTACTTTAGTTAAGTTGGACGATTTTATATTCAAAGGTTCGGGTGAAAATCTTTTAAAGAAGAGTGTAACCTTAACCATATATTCACCGACGGAATCAGAAACCGATTCAACACCAAATCTCACTGCATCGGGATTTAAAATTGATTCGGATAATCCTGGTAAACATAGGATTGTTGCAGTATCAAGAGATTTAAAAAGAAAGGGATGGAAGTTTGGTAAGAAGGTGTTGATAAAAGGAGCAGGTAAGTTTAACGGTGTTTACACCATAAGAGATTTGATGAATAAAAGACATAGAAATAGAATTGATGTTTTGGTTGATGATGAACAGAAACCGATTAAATTAAGAAATGTTGAAGTAACTTTATTAAATTAAAATATGGAAAAGAAATTAGGTAAAATCAAATCAGTTAAATTTGGTATCGGTGGATATCAAGACTGTCAATTGGGTATTCATTTTACATTAGGTGGCGATGGTTGGGGTGTTAATGATGGTAAATCCGTGTGGGACCCAGAAAGAATTAAATGTACTGAATATTCCAAATGGACTGAAGAAGATAGAACTAAACAAATAAATGATATGGTTAGATACGTTTCATCATTGTTAAAAGACGCAAAGGTTGAAAGCG